>ERZ1036455.32-NODE-32-length-119072-cov-509.238865_pt1 | contig 119072 bp, 144 predicted proteins | sample MGYA00514228_ERZ1036455 | MGnify/ENA primary metagenome ERZ1036455 (study PRJEB33795, sample SAMN09464920) | human gut metagenome | host: Homo sapiens | place: USA: Stanford, California | collected 2016-07 | study: EMG produced TPA metagenomics assembly of the... | reverse complement strand
AAAAAAAATAAAAAAAATCTTAAAAAGTGCTTGACAAAACGCCGCCGATTTGCTATAATATAATCACAGGGAACGGAAAGACCGCTCCCAAAATAAAAGGCCGAAATACGGCAGAAAGAGGAAAATTATGACTAACGAAATGACCATGAAGCAGAAGCAGGATGTTCTCCGCAACGCGGCTTTTGATAAGCTGAACGCGGGACACGCACTTGACGAGCCTATTCTGGTAGGCGCAAACGAATACGCCGTCCGCATTGATGGCTCTATCATCGGGCTGGAAAATCAAGATTGCTGGGTCACAGTAAAGCTCACTGTCAAGAACTTTATTGACAGTGAAACGCGGGAAGCGTATGACGCATTGACCGAAGCCGAAGTTTACACGGGTGAACTTGAACAGAAAGCAAAAGAGGCCGCCGCAAAGAAAGCGGAACGTGAGCGCAAGGCCGCAGAAAGCAAGGCGCGGCGCGAAGCACGCAAGGCAAAGAAAGAGGAAAAGGGGGAGTAATTCTCCCTTTTCTTTTTATAAAGTTTACTTGTCTAAAGTAGACAAGTAAATTGTTGTTGACTTTTTGTTTTATTATGATATAATATAATTAATGAAAGAGATAATATATATCTCTAAAGAAAGGAAAATTTATAATGTTAACTATTTATGAATCTTTTGATGGAGTACAATTTACCAATAAAAACGACTGCCATAAACATGAAATTGAAATTATTAAACTCTATGAAAAGGATATTATAGGACTTAATGAGTGTGGCGAAAGGATTGGCCTATATGACGGGATAGATTTTTTCTTTCAAGAAAGTTATTTTCTTTTTATAAAATCAAAGGAAGCAATTGATTTTATGAACAAGGCATTTTCAGAAGTAGAAAGTTGTCCAGCGCTTGACGAACCGGGAGTATATTATTTTAATGACGACATTTTAGAGTGGGAAGATGCAGATGAAAAAATCAGTTCCCTCTATGAAGAAATGGAGTTTATAAAAGGAAGAAAAGAAATGTTGTTTAAAATTGCTCGTGGTCTTAATTAAAGGGGATTTGTCCCCTTTAATTATACTTGTCTAAATTAGACAAGTTATTTTAAAAAATAATTCTTGACTTTTTCTTTATACATGATATAATATATATATAAAGGAGTTGAAGCAATGGAAACTATTTATAATTGGCGCGATAGAAAAATTCTTTCTAAAGTGCCAATTCCAAAAAAGAAAGGAGACTATTTATATTTTATCTCTTTCCCCGATGAAAGAACAGAGGAAAAGAAACTTGTAAAAATTGGAACTACTAACGATATCATCAGGAGGATGAAAGAACATCAAAAATATTATAACACCACTATTTTAATCGAATGGATTTCGCCAGCCTATTCCAAATGGACAACACTTAGAATAGAGGATAGAATGAAAAAATTTTGGATTGAAAAGGATTTGGGCGAATGGATAAGAAACGACAGATTTCTAATTGATAAGGATATTAAAAATATTACTATCACAGTTCGGAAAGATTACACTTTCGAGATTGAGTAATTTTACTCAATCTCTTTTAACTTGTCTAAGATAGGCAAGTAAATTTCTATTGACAAAAATAAAATATTGTGATATAATATAATTAAAGAAAGGGGAAATGTTATGTCTATGGTTTATAAAGTTTGTTTTGATAACTCCACCAAAGCAATTATGATTGTAGCAAATGGAAAGGGGGAGGCAAGAGAGAAGGCGCGCAAGCGTTATCATATCACAGATGCAGTCATCTCTACTCTTGGCCCAGCAAAAAGAGAAGGGAAGCGTTGAGCTTCCCTTTATTACTTGTCTAAGTTAGACAAGTAAAAACTTCTTGACTTTTTGTTTTTATGTGATATAATAAAATTAACAAAAGAGATAGATAATCTCTAAAGAAAGGAAAATTGTAATGGATATTATTTACAGGGCTTTTGATGGAAAAGAGTTTGAAGAGGAGGACGATTGTCTTTGTTATGAAAAAGAAATTACTGCTGAAAAATATAAAAATGATATTATTGGCCTAGATGATAACCTTGAAGAAACCAATCTGTTTGGTGGGATGAATGATTTTTTCCAAAGAAGTTATTTTATTCTTATAAAAACAAATGAAGCAGCCGATTTTATCGAGGAAAATAGTTCTAATTGTGACTTTCGTATCCCGCATGTTAGAAAAGGGGAATATTACTACGACAAAACGGATTATGAATGGCGAACCATAGATGAAAAAGTAAGTGAACTTTATCGAGATATAGAAGAAATAGTGGAAATTAAAAGAAAATTATATCGTCTAAGTGAAGATAAAAATTAAAGGGCTTATGCCCTTTAATAATACTTGTCTAATATAGACAAGTTTAGAAGAGGAAGATTTTAATCTTCCCCTTTTTCTTTTAAATAATTATAAATATCTTTTTCTTTTAAAAATAAAACATCTTTTTCATTAATAAAACCGATGCTAATTAAATTTCTTACTGCTGTCAATATATCGCCGGTTTCTTCATCTTCAAAATTATAAAATCTAAAATTAGAGCCTTCTCCGAGTACGCCAAAATAGCCACACCCTTCAGGGTCTGTTTCATGAATAACTAATTTCTTATTACTCATTCTTCTATCTCCTTCCTATTGTATCTACATTATAGCATAGAAAAACAAATATGTCAACAATTATTTACTTGTCTATTTTAGACAAGTCTTAAAGGAAGATTACTCTTCCTTTCAATCTTCCTCCCCATAATCAGTATAATCGCTTTCTTCTACGTCGTCCCCAAAAGCCGCATAAAAATCTTCACACTCATAATAAGGATTCATTTTATCAAAAGTCATCCCACAAACACAACTTTCTTTTTTCCCGTCAATTAAAGTTTCTTCCATGTAACAAGGACAATCCCAACCGTTTACTGGGCAATGAAAATGTCTCATTTTGTTCTCCCCTTTCTATAATTATAATACCATACTTTTTCTAAAAAGTCAAGACTTATTTACTTGTCTATTTTAGACAAGTTCTCCCCTTTTGTCAAATGTTTCACTAACTTACTTGTCTACTTGTCAAATATACCACTATTGCGCAAAAATCCTGCGAAAGTCAATAGGAGCTGCGAAAGTCAAATATCCTGCGATGTCAAGGAGCTGGGATGGGGTGTAGGAGCTGCGACTGTGTCAAATACTTGACAAAGGAGCTGGGTCCCGCTTTGGGTAAAACTCCTAAGGAGCTACATTTTATATCCCAAATATTTGACTTTTCTAAAAAAATATGATATAATATCTTAAAAAAAACATTTTTTCCTCCCTATCCAAGAGAAAAAGACTCCAAAGCGGGCAAATATACTCCACTTTTGTCAAGTTTTTAATAAAATCCTCTATTTTTCTTTAAAAATCCTTGACTTTTCCTCTATTTTGTGGTATAATTATATTAGAAAATAAGAAATAGAATAGATTTTAAGTTAGGAGATTATCTATGAATAATAAGAATGGTAGTTTCTCTGTCCCTCCGTCTGAAACTTGTAATGGATGCGACTTTCTCCGCTTTGGAGAGAAGAGGTGCGCGCTCACCACTCAAGAGCGACCCTATCCAACAGAGCTAACTTACTTCACCAATAGTGAAGGATTTACTGCTGTGTTCCCTGCCTCTTGGTGCGGGACTAAACTCAAGAAAACTAAATCAAGGAATAAACCTAAGAATAAACCTAACCTTAATTCTAATATCTAAGGAGGTTTCTCTAGTGAACCAACAGGAAAAGATGGCCCGCGCGAAAGCCCTTACCTACGAGCGCCTCAAAACCGCTTTAGAAGATTTTGAACAAGTAGACGAATATTCTTTTGCTTCTCTGGAAAATATCGAAGGGGAAGACTGGTGGACGGTAGTCTCTATTGTGGCTAAAAAGAACTACGATATTGACGAAGCTCTAGAAGAATTCGAGATTAAAAAAGAAACAAAGCGGAAACGTCAAGAAGAAAAAGAGAAGAAAGAAAAGAAAAAGACTAGCAAAAGCTAGTCTTTTTTTTATATATTTTTTTAGAAAAAAATTAGAAAATTTTTAGAAAAAATTTAAAAAATTCCTGAAATTATCCTAAAATTATTTAGAAAAATAGAGATTTTTTTTAGAAAAATCCTAAAAATTTATTAAGTCAAATTGTTGACATATATGGGAAGTAGTGCGCACACCTCTAACCCTATCCTCCCCACCTACCCAACCTTCCTCTCTACCTAAAATTTTATCTATTCCCCCGGTGGAGGGTGGAGGAGTCGCGCCATATTCTAAAAAAAAGAAGAAGAAAAAGAAGTAGAGAAAATTCTAAAAATAATTCTAAAAATAATCTAAATTTAACTCTAAAATTAAACCCAAATTAAAATATAAATTAATTCTTTATCCCCAATTCTCTATTTTATTATTACTACTATATTATTACTATATTACTACTATTACATCATAAGTATATATTACTACTACTACTATAGTATACATATATTATTACAATACTACTACTATTATATATTATATATTATATATTATATATTATATATTATATTACATATTACTACTACTATAACCTATTATTTATTACTATTATATTATATTATTATTTTATTACTTTTAAATAAATTTATACTACTACATTATACATAGATTATAATACTACTACTATACATATTATATTATACATATATTATTACTATATATTATTACTACTACTATTATATATCATACATATATACTATTACTATAGTCTATTACTACTAATACTATTATAATCTATTACTATTAAATAATTTACTTACTACTACTATTATAAAATTTATTATACTATTTTATCTATTCTACTTACTACTATTAATATTTCTATTTTAAAATTAATTCTAAACTTTATATTATAATATAATTATAATATAAATTATATAAAATATAAAAATAACCTCTAGAAATAACTCTAGAGGTTAAATTATAAATATATTTAAAATAAAGTTTAGAATTAATTTTAAATTAACTTCTAATTATAAGTGTAAACTTAATGTTGTCGCTCTAAAATTTTCCTTCTCAACTCAAATTTTTGAATTGTTTGCGCGCCTCCATAGAAAGTTAGCATAGAATATCTTTCTTATTCTCTATCTCCTTAATTCTACTATAAGCCAACAAACTCAACCTATCAATAGCAAAACCAAGTTGCGCGACAACCTCTTCAACATTATCAGATACAGCAATTCGAGCAATATTACCCTCTAACATATCAAGTTCATTTTTCTTCTCTTGAGTAGTAAGAGATTTATCTAATAAACGCATATCTACACTCCTGTATAATATAAATCTTCTGGCTTCTTCGGCAACCCCATCCAATGAGTAACGAGACCTTCTCCATGAAAATTAAAATAATACTTATCTATCATAGTGGGAACAAAAGTGGCTACGGTAATGTATCCATCTCCTCGAATAAATCCACCACGAGTATTCTGAACATAAACAAGAACGTTAGAATTTTTCTCTGGTAGTTCTTCAGCTATTGGAATCCATTTAAGCTCCAAAGGCTCGCGCTTCTTTTTACATTCTTTACACTTTTCTGCGAATTCAAGCTTTGTTTTAAGATAGTCTAATCGTCTGTCACTCATCATCGCATCATCATCACAACCAACAGAAGCAAGATAAGAAATCGCTCTTTCTTGGAGCTTAATATCTTGCTTTATATCTTCAATAGCTCGCATTACTATTTCTCCTTAGAAATTTTAGTCTAATATTCTTATATACTACAATATTCGTTTCTTTAAATAGAAACATATTCTCAAATATCATTATCTTCTTCCTCTTGATTCATTCCTTAACGATTTCTTTAATCCATGTAGCTGGCAAATACCAAGGTTTTGATAGATATCTCTTTATATCAGCCAAAGAAGCGTCTATGGTGCGGCCAGCTATTGACTTTACAATAAAATCAGCAGATAAATCATATAAGGAAACTTTAAATTCATGTGTTTTAGAATCATACGTTATTTTAATATCTTCTGAGTCCCGCAATATCTCATTTATTTCTTTTATTTTTACGACCATTTTAATTTTCCTTCCTCCCGGCCTCTTCCCGCACGACTTCGACGATGTAATTGCCCGGAATATTCCCGGGTTCGCATTGGATAATCGTCGCGCAAATGTCCTCCTGAAGACGATTTACATTGCGGTTTATATACTTCGTATCCCAAATTTCGATTACGCTATCTTCTCTGGATTTAACCATGGTGTAATCCCTCCACTACTTCTTCCTCCGGCTTCCCCCGCAGAAAGGGCACGGTTTCAAGTCAGTCATTGTCTGCTCCTTTCAGCGGTCTACCGCAATTCTCACAAAACGGAGGGAGAACACCGCCGTCAAGAGTGTCACAGTATTTGTCATATCTGCAATACGGGCAAATCCACTCATCGTTGCTATACTTTTGCCACTCCATTATCGGTTTGCTCCGTTCATCACGCTCTTGGAGTGCGGAGATAGCAATATCACACGCTTCCTTTGCTTCGGTCCCCACCATCATCTTCAAGCCCGTGAATATGGCAATCGCTTTTTGGTCAGTCATTGTCATTCCCTCCGTCCATCTTGGCGCCGCAATTGGGGCAGTAATTATCAATAATTCTCACATGGCGGCAATGAGAGCAAGTACCCATCTCATGCCCGTTTTCTTCATGGAGTTCTATCCACTGCCCATGAACTACCGGTACAGCATCAACAACGGACATACCGGCCAAAATACTCTCTAAAATATATACATCTACTATTCCCTCTTGAAATTCCACATTATGTTCTGCTACTTCTAGTAACGCCTTTCGGCTTATCAAGTCATTCATTACTATTCTCCTCTCTGAATTTAAAGTCCGTAATTGTTGAACCAACAGAGTAAGTAAAAGAAATATCTGTAATGATATCTGGCTCATCCTCATTATCTCCCCAAGGAAGATATCCAACAAACCAATTGTAATCTTCTTCAGAAAGCCAATAGACATCTTCATGACTATTCCCCCAATTAGACACTTGAGGATTAGAGGTATAAATTTCTTTCCATTTCTTTGTTATTGAAAGAAGGCGATTAACATTTTTTTTAGAATAATTTGTCAAATCAGTTGTTTCTGTTTTCTTATACAAGAGAGTATAGTCAGAGTCCATCCATTCAGCAGCTATTTTCACTATAATGCGCGGCTCTTGATGGCGATAAACAAAATCTCCATATTCATTAAAAACTTCCATAATATCTTTAATCATGTTAAACTCCTTCTCTTTTACTTTCTATAATAATTATACCATACTATTATACTTTTGTCAATAGAAAAAAGAGTGAGACTTATTTAGTCCCACTCCATAACTAACCAATATCCACACTTTTTAAAATAAAGTCTCAATCCATATTCACCATAAACTTCATATATATCTAACGCTTCTTCCTCAAAATTGAATCCAGCAACTTCAATAGGCTCGCCATCCTCAGAAACCCCAATCTTTGGGTAATAATCAATACCACTCACCATTGCGGGAAGAATATAAGTCCTGACACCGTTTTTTCGCAACCTTCTACTTACTTCAGTTAAGAGTTTTCTAGCTTCAGCATCAGATTTAATAAGTCCACTAATAGTGTTTACATTATACGGACGTATTTCCAAATGAGTTCCATACAATCCTTGCTTTTTTGCTTTTGATATACTATCAAAACAGGCCTTAGTGAACTGAGTCCTTTTCATCCGATACAACATCAATATCTTCCTCCAAAATCTTAAACCCATCTTCTGGATTTTTATAGTCTGCGGCCAGCCATACTTCAAATTGATAATTGCCAATTTGCCCTATTGCGTTTGGTTGCCCATCCAATAGAGCGTAATTATCTGGACAATCATATAAAGGGATTTCTTTTTTTGTTCTTATGTCAACTAATCTCTCCATTCTACTCTCCTAAAAAGAAAAGGGCTAGTTGCCCAGCCTTTTAATCTATTTATGCTTCGGGAGTTTTCTCGGCTGCCTTAGCTGCCTTTTCCTTGGCCTTGCGCTCTTTCTCTTCTGCCTTTAGACGAGCCTTCTCTGCGCGCTCTGCCGCATCTGCCATCTTCTGAGCATAAACTTCTCGCTCATGGTCAAGGTCAAACTTCGCAGGGTCGCAAATAGAAATCTTTACCTTGGAATACTGACCCTCACCCAAATGAACCAGCATACCATCAGAAATAGTCTCTGTCGTATATCCCTTAGATTGAAACGCCTCACTCGCGGCGCCATACAACTCTGCGCGATACTTAGCCTGCTCTGCTACTTTCATTTTCTCTGCCATTTTAATTTACCTCTTTCTTAAATATTATTTATATTATTTATTTTAAACGGCTTTACCGTTTTTACAATCTTTACCTAGAACTAAATTTGCTAGATTCCCACAAAAAAACTGAAACTCTTTATCAGAAATTATTTCATCACCATTTCCTTTGTTAAAGAAGAGGCGCTTTTGAGGTAGAATTAACTTTCCGTTTTTAGTATATTCAACCATTATAACTCTTGGGAATCTTGTAATTGAGAATTCATTAGCTGGAGTTATTACGGTCGTTTGATAAAAATTTCTTTTCATATATGCTAATCCTCAGTTACCAAATATAATCGTCCTCAATTTTATCAATTACACTCTCTTCATCACTGGGGAAAACAATTACTTCTTCTCGATGCGAAATCTGCTTTAGTTTTTCAATACTCAAAAGGTCCTCACCGTAAACGTTGGTAATTTTAGTTGCTGCGTCAGCATAAGAATCAGCAACAATCAATCCAATTTCTATCTTCTCATCATCGTCAAAATAAAAAAGAACTTTATAACGAAAAACCATTTATTCATTCTCCCTTCCTTAACTCTCTATAAATATTATATCATACATATTCGTTTTTGTCAATTTTTTCTTCAATCAATCCATCTGCTTTAAGATTTTTAACAACTTCTTTTTGAACTCTTGTTTCAAAATCTGTAAAGAGAATAAGGAAAATTAAACACAAATTTAAAACTGGAATAAACGAATAGATTAATAGTTTTAGAATGGAAAGATATGGAACCGAAATCAAATTATAACTTTTTTTAATGATATATTTCTTATTCATATCATTTAAGATAGAAAAACAAAGGAAAATAACGCATATCACGCATAAAACAAAAGGTATCAAAAGGAACCATTTCATTATTCTTCTTTTTCCTCCTCTCTAATAGCCTCCCACAAATCTGTGAGAGTCCTCAAACAACGGTCAACATCATTTTTAGGACCACCAACAGTATCAAACTTACTAATTTCATACTCGAAATCAGGTTCTTTGTTTTTCTTTCCATATCTCCAACCACGAACAAAAAGATATGCTCTCGCGCCATCATAGGAAACTTCGATAGTGGGTTTATATCCAGTTGAAAGCCTATTGGTGGGGTCTGGATTAAGCTTCAAAGCAAGCTCCATAATTTTGAGATATTTTTCATCTAGTTTATTCATCATTTTCTTCCTTCCCTCATTTTCTATTATAATTATATCATAATCTTCTTCTAAAGTCAATGAATTTTAATCTTGAGTTTTTCTTTTTTCATAGACTAAAAAAATACAGTCTGATACACCTACCGCCTGATACTGAATGAAAATTAAATCCATATGTGAAATTTTTTCTTCTCTCAAAAATTCATTAACAACTTTATCTATTTCACCTTTGTTATTTGTAAAATATTTTGTTACTACCATTATTTCACACTCTCCATCCTTTTGATAGCTTCTTCAATAGTAATAGGAATATAATTCAGAACCTCACAACTGACATTTAGTCGCTGACGAGTTGGAATCAAATAGTCGGCATCATTGTGAACATGACCATGGATATTTTTAAATGGACCAAGATTAGAACTAAATTCAATAGGACAATGCGAGAGGATATATTTTTCTTGAACGATAATTGATTTATCGTAAACTCTATCAAAACCACAATCGAGATACCATTTCACTGGATGATTGTCATGGTTGCCAAGAATCAATCGAATTCTCCCATTGAGCGCGCGTACCCATTCACTAATTTGTTCTTTATTTCCAAAGCCAAAATCTCCAAGGTGATAACAAATATCATCATTCCTTACTACACTGTTCCAACTATTGATAATCCCTTTATTCATTTCATAGACATCTTTAAAGGGCCTATCACAATATCTAATCACGTTAGAGTGATTATAATGCGTATCGCTAATCAGAAAAATCCGACTCATAGCTGTCCTCCATTTCATAATCACCATCTTCATCATACTTATAACTATCGTCATAACCAGAATAGTCAAAGATAGTTAATTTCCCATCTCTACTAATATAAAAATTATTATTATTTAAATCATTAATCTTTTCATCTATCAAAAAGGAAATAAAATCACATCGTTCATTTACATCCATTTTTAAAACTAAAAATTGAGCTAATTTTGACCCCTTGATAATTTTTGAAAAACTACCATCGACTAATTCAACCTTATAATCTTCTAAACGTTTTGCCTCTTTTAAAAGGTCTTTTACTTCATTAGAAGAATATTCTCGCTCCCAAAGCCAACTACCTTTTGAAAAATCAACTTTCTTTTGAAAATATGCTACTATTTCTTTATCCCAGTAATTAAAAGATGTAATTGGTTCTACCTCAGCAAAATAGTGATTGAAACCATAAGCTTCAGATGCTATATACACATTAAGCTCTCTTTCTCCTGTGACCTTTGGAATTTTAACAACAAAGTCTAATTTATCGAAAACGAGAACATTTTTATCTGCTCCGCCCATAAGTTCAACAGGAATTTTTGCTTCTTTTTTAAAAAAATCACATAGCTTATCAGAAATTTCATCTATATAAGAATCAAAAGTAGATTGAGATATTTCAGTCATACCATCAAGAAAATCAGAATAATCTTCAATATCTTGCTTTAAAACAGTTTTCACCTTATTAGCGATAAAACTCTTTATACTCACGCTGAATTACCTCTTTTCTTATTCTCTATAATAATTATACCACAATATCGCTTATTTGTCAATATAAAAAAGACCCAGATATAACTGGGTCTTTAACTTAATCTTCTATCATTTCAACAAAGCGAAGGGATTTAAGCCGATTGTATTCTTTTGCTTCATATTTATTCATTTTCTTTAAATCAGCAGAAGAACTAGATTCTAGTCTAGCCTTCGTATATGGTTTAGATTGCGGCATAATATTTTCTTGATTCGGGAGCTTTTTAAATACCTTAGTTCTAGTTACTCCTTTACAAGTTTTCTTATTTTCCTCCATCAAAACCCAAAAATCAGCTTCATTACCTTTTAGATGGACGACCTGTCCAAGACCCATTTGTTTAATTCCTCCTCATTATTGAAAAATAGTTCTTTATACTCCTCTTCTGTTCTAGAGTAAATAAGTCCTTTAGAAAAAACTTCATTACTAAATTTAATTTTATCCAAATCAAGAGGAACGTTCTCATTCATAAAAGTATTGAGAACTTTCCTATAACAAGTTATGTTTGGAGAGAAACGTGGCGCGCCAAAGATAAACATATCATCTCCATTAAGATATTTTCCTATCGCCGCGGCCACTCCAGCAGAGCGAGATACACCAGCTTCACAGTGGACAATAATCTGCGTGACAAAGTCTTTCATTTCGTTTACTGCTTCGCAAATCTTTTTAGCATCTTCATCAGTTATACAGGAGTAATATCTGTCATTCTCTTCAACATCGTCAAAATTAAGGAAAACTATCCCTTTTATATTCTCATTTTTAATTGAGACCCTTGCCTTATCTGGGTCTTTAAAATCTCTAATCGAGATGATTAAAGTAGGTTCTTTTATATTAAAGACTTCTATTTCAGCCTTTTCTCTTGACAGAACTTTTATTTTCATTTTATCACCACATTTGAATAAAGTTATATAATTTATTTAAAAAAGGGGTAAATCACTTGTAATACCTTCAAAATCTTCCGAAGGACGTGGCTCAGTTGCTAAACAAGTATATGTTTTTTCTCCATGAAACTCTGTTGTTCCGTTATCTTGAATAAGAGAAAAGATAATTCCTTTAGCTTCCAATTCTTTGGCTACATTAAAGAGTTCTTCTTCGCTCTCAACATAGACACAAATTTTAGTAAAAGAATTGTTAAACCAGTCCTCAAGCCAAGTTTTGTATCTCTCATCTTCACTATCATAAACCCAGTGGCCGTTTGGATTAACATAAAGCTCTACAAATTTGTGTTGCGCCCGCCCCATTGTTTTCATTATTACAGAAACGCATGCGTGGCTAGCTTGAGCCGCGATTTTACCTTTTCTCATATTGAGGTCTTTACGCATCACTATAATCTGCTTGGTCATTATTTTCAGACTCCTTGTGTCTCATATCCCAAAGATAATCTACGATTTCCTCATATTCATCCTCTGTTACGCTCTCAAGAATTATTTTATCCTTGTTAAAAGATGGATAACCAACTCCTCTTAGGAAATGATTAATGAATTTTTCCATTTCATCAATTTCGTCATTACCTTGGTCCGGATAAAGTGTGGTTTCTTTATCGAGAGAAGTAGTATTTCCATATTCGTCTGTATACCGCATTTCAATTCTAATCATAGCTTTTCCTCACTTTCTAAAACTATTATAACATAAAATCTCTCATAAGTCAATAGAAAGAAGGGGAGAGAATATCTCTCCCTGATTCTTACTTTTCTGTGGGTTTTAGAAAATTATCTCCCATCAACATCATCATCAATGCCATATCCTTCATATCCCCTTTTGAATCACTCATCATCAGAAAAGGAAGAATAGAATTCATATTAGCCATTCCACCATTCATCATCATAAACATAGGCAACATATCATTACCATCTTCGCCCTCAGAAAGCATCATAAGTAGCAACATATTACCAAAAGGATTATCAGGTGTCGCGCCACCCATCATAGAGGCAAAAGGATTCACAATCTTAGTATAAAAATTGAATCCAAAGATATTCTTTACAGGGAAAATAGTAATTTCAGAAGCGCTTGCTACATCTACCACAAGCAAAGTCCCATCGTCATTAATCACTTCCACAATCACAGGCTTCTTTTGATGGATAACCATATCGCCCTCTGTAATATCCTTAATGGCAACAGGCATTTTATAGAGGGGAATATCCTTAAATACAAGACCAGTTACATCAACAACGTCACCATCGTAAGTTTTATAAGATTCTTGTGCCGTGCCAACGTTGGTTCCAACTGCCATTCCCTTGATAGAGTAAGCAATAGTATTGTCTTTTACTTTACCAAACTCAAAGTTCATATTTTTAAACATAGAATTAACATTCATATTCTTTTCCTCTTCTTTCGTATATTTTTCCATGTGGTTGTAAACTATTTTATCAATCTCTTCATAAGTTAAGGAATTACATGTTCCTACATTTACTCCACCTGCTATTGAATTGAGTCCTAAATAATTAGAATAGGTAGGAGTAAAATAAGAACTCGTATCTATACCACAGCAACTTAACAACGTATCTGGTTCCTTCATTTTTAAAATCTCAATTTCCTGTATCTCGCAAGGAGTATTCATTTCTGCCTCTTGACCATCGACAAGACGAATTACTTTTGCCGAACTTGAATATGGAACCATTTTATCTTTTCGTTTAAAACTAATAAGAATCGAACCATTTTTTAAAATTTTGTCTGTCTTATAAATATATTCTTTGTCGGAGCTAAAAGCTTCAGTAGAATCCTTTTTTAAAAATTTCACAGCATAATAAAACATCTTAATTCATCACTTCCCTCCATCTTTTATTCAAAATATCACATAAATTTTGACAATCTTTTTTATCCTTAAAAGTCATCGTAACATATTTCTGACTTTGCCCACCAAGAACCGCATTATATCTATCCCTAGCAAAACGAAGAAAAGATGGGAAAGAAAGTCCCATGATTCTAGCTGGAACTACATTATAAGAACTTTCTGTCCAGCCAATAGAGGCATATACTTCATCTGAATAACGAATCATATATGTTCCATCATTATAAAAATCACATGGATAGAATGGCTTTGCCATTTAAATCTCCTTTCTCAACTCTTTCATCTCATAAAGTTCGTCAGGACTTAAACAAATCCATTTTCCTCGCTCTTCGGGCGGTGGAATATAGACACAACTCGCGTCTGGGATAGATTCATTAAATAAAATCTTCTCTTTCTTTTCAATAGGTTCAGTGGGCTTCGTTTGTTCAATGTATTTCTTGACAGTTGTTGGCGAAACTCCTACTTTCTTTGCCACCCCAGAATAGGTTCCGATTACTTGGTATTCTTTTACAATCTCTTGAATTTTTTCTTCTGTAAGTCTCGCCATATACGCAATCCTTTCTTAACTTTCTATATATATTATACCACAGACTTTCACTTTTGTCAATATTCAAGCCAACGATTATCTATTACATAAAATATTACAACTAAACCGCCAGTTAAGAATATCCAGAAAAACCAAAAAATCACAAGAATGGAATTTGTATTCTCAATAGAAATATCTTTTAATTCTTCTGGAGTTGTATCTAAATAAAGTGTAACAATTTCATTTTGAATTTCGTTATTACTTAAATTTACAAATGCCGAACCCTGCATTTCGGTGGGCACAATGACAAAATAATATCTATCATCAGAATCTTCATAAGCGTATTTTCCGCGAATTTTATAATAGTTTTCTTTCAAATAATCTGTTCCAATGTCTGATAATGAAGCTGAATTATAGGAATAACCATTAAATTTATCAATAGGATAAATGTCTCCATTGAAAATAATTTCTTTAGATTCTAGTTCTTCTGACCAAACTCTATCCCAAGTATAGTAAGTCTCTGTTTTTGTAGTTACTTTTCCTTTTGAATCAGTTGAAGAAACAGTCCGAGTATGACGAGTATAATGTTCCTTTACTTTCTCAATATATAAATATTCTCCACTAAGCTCTGGAATTGACTGCGGCTCAACGGCTTTTAATTCAAAGATAGTAAAAGTATTACCGATACCCGTCTTTTTAACATAATTATATAATTCAATAGAATTGGTGACTGGCGCTTTCCTGTATTTTTCATTTTTTTCTAATATACTATTGTGAATATTACTATGGATAAAAAAGCCAAAGGCGACCATCAAAAAGACAATCGCCAGGCTAGTTATCAATTCTCTTAATGTAATCTCAAACTCACCATCATAGAGAACTATTTTTTTCATTTTACTCTCCAAACATGTTTTCAATTACTTCTAATTCTTCTGAATCAAAAGTAAGATAATCTACTTCAATAGGCTCATAACCCTGTATTGAAAGAATTTGCTTATGAGGAAAGACTTTGATATATTTTTTATACTCTTTTACTTGTTGATTATAATTATCTCGATATGAAGCAATCAAATTCTCACAACTTGAAATTTCCTTCATTAAATCACTATAAAGAGTATCCGACTTAATTTCTGGATAATTTTCTACTACAACATTAAGACTTTTTAGCGCGCCAGATACGTCTCCCTCTTGAAGCTTCGCGCGAGCGTCAGTGACAGAATTTACAATATCTTGTTCGTGTGAAGTAAAGTTTTCTACCACTTGAACAAGTTGTTTTACACTGTCATTCCTATGTTTTTGCTGAATTTCAATCCCGGAATAGGATTCATTAATTTGTTCTTCCATTCTAGTCGCAGTATTTCCTACCGAGACTTGGTATCCAAAAAACAAAATTAGAAAAGAAAAGACGACGATTCCAATAATTCCAATTATTTTCCAGTCAAAATGTTTCATTAAACTACCTCATTCTAAATATTTGTATTTTCTTTAATAAGACCTAATCGTAAAGCATCATAAGCATTAATATACCTATATACCCACAAAGGCCTACCTGAGCGTTTATATTCATTACACTTATCGGCTGAGACATCTGGATGAAATTTATCTTGGTCACAATCCAGAGAGCCAAAAATTTTACAATTGCTAGCTTCATAACCACAAAAACAATCTTTTATATAATTTATACAGTCATAACACCATTTTTTATGATTGTTTTCAATTTGATATTTATAGTTTAAATAATCAGTTAGTTCCAATTTTCTCACCCATTGATAATTCCTTTATGAATTTCTTTTTTAAAATACTAATCATCACATCATCCAAGAGAGAAGAAACCTCACTATTAATCGTTGGATTTTTACGTTCTAAGAAATAGTTATCTTTGATTTCTTCTGCTTTTTTCACCGCTTCATCAGCAATCTTGCGCGCATCATCAAGCGTATGAATACCTTTCTTAACTTCAAGAATATAATCCCTATTTCTCGGAATCATACACTCTTCATAAGGCTTACCTTCTACAAACTGTTCAAGAAAATCTAATCCTCGTAAGATGTGATGTAGCTGTTTTGGGTCGTATCCAAATTTTTCAATCTTATCCAATAGAGTAGGATACGGATGCTCAAGTGCTTTATATTTCTGATAAATCATACCTACTTGGCAATTAATTGCCGCAAAATCATTATATCTCGCAATGGCTTCGCGCGCCTCAAGAACCGGTTTGAAAAGTTCCTCATACTCTGGATTCAAAAATTTATATTTGGTAAATAGAATCTCAATGAAATTCATATTTTGTTTCTTAAAAATAGGTAGCATAATACGGATATCTTTTAAATCAAGATGTTCATTATTTTCTAAAACATGGGTATGCGAAATAGGATTCTTCGCCTTACAAAAATCCTCAAAAGAGGGTAGCACGATGGCTTTTGTATCTACGTCAGAACCATCGTATCCCAAATTATAGTTCCATGAACCTTGGAGAAATACACCAACTATATCATACCCAAGTTCTCTAGTTTTTCCATAATGTTGAATTACCCTTTTGAATACTTCTTCTTTTGAATTATAAGACATTCTATCTCCCCATTCTATTACCACATAGGCTCATGTTTTTCTCTAACTGCCGAAGCAATAATTCTCGCACAAACAGTCTCTGAGACTTCTTCATCGTCTTCATCTTTATCGTCCCTGTAATCCCCATATCCAAAACGATTGAGAACTACCTTTCCCTCTTTAAACAAAGCCTCATACTGCGCCCTAAGCATATATTTCATGGTTTGACCTCTAGCAGATTCTTTTACAACGAGTCCAGTATCTACCATTTTCTTTAGCTCTTGAGTAATCTTCTGAGAAGTAATTCCATTCAAAACAAAAGAGTATGGTTCTGTAGTTTGCATTGTCTTAATATCAATACCCTTGTTAATAGCTAGTTCATCCAGCGCACCAATGATATTAAAACGAATCTCACTACTTTTTTCTGCGGTATATTTAGATTTGTTATAGCGGGGCATAGATATTCTTCCTTTCTCATTTACTATAATAATTATACCATACAATTCAGCTTTTGTCAATCTGTTTTATTTCATCTTCAAATAAATATCCGCATCCTTCAACAGAAGAAATATATGCCAGCATATCTTTGTACTTTTCTTGCTTGAACCAATTGCTCAAAATATAGGTGTATGTTATATTCTCAGCCCCGATTGCATGGCCAATTTTAGAAAATTCCCAAATTTTAAATCCGCAGGTTTGTGGCTTTTCATCAGCGGACCCTTCGGTCTTTTGAAATTTTTTCTCATAAATATCAAAATGCTTTGTTTCCTCATTATAATATGCTTCATCTGGAAGTAATTTTCTAGAAATAATTTTATTCCATTCTATACCTTTATTTTTTAAAAACTTATACAGATTATTTTTAGATAAGTTAATCCCTTCCTTATTTAAAATTACTTTTTTTTCAAAATTTAATCCCGTTGAAGTATCTCTTGTTGCGTTCATAATTATTTCCTTTCTAAACAAAAATAAGGTAAGAATTACTTCTTACCTCATATCTTAAACGGGAATAACCCATAATTTAATTGGTTCAGGTAGAAGGAATCGAACCTTCCTAATGATAGCTTATGAGACTACCCAGTGCGCCAGCTCTAGTTTACCTGTTCATTTGGTCGGTCAAAAGAGAATTGAACTCTTCTTCCTAGGCTTATGAAACCTTGGCGTGTTCACCAGCACTTGACCGATAGAGACTTTCTCGTAGTCTCTGATAGAAATGTATACCTTTCTATTTTACGTCCGTTTTTTTGGCCAGGAAACGAAAAAAAGACTGGAGTATCTCGAATAGTGCAGGATACCAGAGACGCTATTCCTTGAGCGAGGAGAAGATTTACCTACCTATGCAATCTTCCGAAGCGTAGCCAAAGCCGGTCGAGCGAGAGTTTCTATGTCTACTACCCTCTAAGATGATAGATACTTTTATCTATAAGCCACAATCTATAAGGTGATTGACCTACCTAAACGTCTTTAGGATTTTGTAGTGTTCTCTTTATTTAGGACTGAGTTTCACACCACATAGAGGTCCGGGTGGAGCACCAAGAGGGAGTTGAACCCTCGCCCGAAGATTGGAAATCTTCTATTCTAGCCGTTAAACTACTGGTGCATATAAAGAGAGTTACTTTGCTTCTTATAACGCCTTTCCACTAAGCCACATATCAACTCTAAGTCTAACCTTTTCCTTTCGGTTCACATTAGGTATCTACGTTCCATAATGCTTGGGTCAGATTCAAGTGCCGGTGGTAGTTTACTCTCAAATCCATGTAAGGCAAATTGTAACTTTAAGGTCAGTTAACCGCACATAGAACTATTCCATTTGCTCAGGTGGCGGTTCATAGGGGAGTTGAACCCCTCTCTTCTGAGAGACAGTCAGATATCCTACGCCGATAGACGAATGAACCATAATGGCAACTTTTTAGAGAAGTTGCCAAAACTCGTGCTTTAATACATTGGACATATCCTCCTAATCAATTAGTGAAAAACTAACTAACCCATCGGACTAATCCTCCTTATTAAAATCAAGACACACAAAAGTAAAGTAAAAGGGAAATATAATAATATATCTTTTATAATTTTCAACACTTGCTGTATGTGCCTTTTATCAGCCTTAATAACTGAATTAAAAATTAAATAGACCTTCGTCTTACATCCACTATCGCATCAATTTTCAAGCACCGAGAAGATAGGTCTGAGCATAGAAACCGTCGTCTCTATACTTCCTACCCTAGACACGGACACTAAGCCGTTATATGGAATTATACCACACATCACAAACTCGTAGAAGATTGGTTACTTCTAACTTTCACCCGACATTCAGAAAATTTCTTCTTTCATTATGTCCAATAAATAATATTAAAGATATTAGTAATATTCGTCTTTGGGCTACTCGACCAAGCTACTCAAGTTATACACAGATTTCTCCGCTTCACGACGAACGAGATTATTTTGGAATACATTATTTACTCTATTGGTTCCACCCAACAAGTTTAATGCTTATTCTCCACAAGAGCGTCTATTACTCTCGCCTTGAGTTCTTGCTTTTTTGATTACGATAGCTCTCTGCACCACTTCTTAATTTTTGAGGTTTCCTCTTATTGGCGTATTTCTCACGAAATTTCCAACGGTTAAAAGAGAAAGTATCCTTATCTCTTTCACCGCATTATACGAAGTGTCTCGGAGAGTTATCAACTCTTTTATAACCGAGGTAATTTAATTTTTAATTCAATTATCAAGGTTCTTTTTGACTTTCTGTAAATATTATATCATAATATTCTTTAAAAGTCAATTATTTGTAATCGTTAGTCACTAAAGGTGTGCAGAATTAACCACGTGCAGGTCGATTACTTTAACTCCTAGAGAAGCACCAGACGACTTCTCCCGCTCACTCTCGGCTTGAGCTTTGCCTAGGATTCTGGAAGCCAAGTTTCCATTTAAGGCAAAGGGAAACTCATAATGAACCTTCGTCTTACCGCGGAGACGAAAACTGACTTGTTAGCGTTATCCAGCGCGCACCGCGTGGAGGTAAGTCAAAGCGCGCCTAACGAGGAAACCGTTTCAACCTCGTTACCAACTAACTCTTGGTTTTTTTAGCTAACGGTCTAGAAGGGTTTTGCTTTTGGTAAGCCCCACCCATAAAGCTAACCTGGCTAATTGCCGCAGGAGGCACCATTTAAACTCCTATAAGAAGTAAACATCACAGAGAGCAGGCTCTTTAACCGATTTACTTTACTTCTATTGTCTGCTAATGGTTTTTAGAACTAATTAGTTACATCTTCGGAAAAGAATTCTCTGACTGTGCTGTTAAGCCGCAGTTTCCAAAAAACTTTTCTCTCAGATAGTGGCTGGAACGGTGAGACTTGAACTCACAGCCTATCGGTTAACAGCCGATTGCTCCACCATTGAGCTACGCTCCAAAGATAAGAAAATAAATCATATTTTATATTCTATAAATATTATACCATAAGTTTTTTCTTATGTCAAATATTTGGTGGGCTAGGAAGGAATCGAACCTTCTTGATACGCATTGAAACTCAAATTTTTACTAAATATTTATATGTCTCAAATCCCTGTTTATTTAAATTGGGTTCTGTCCTCAAAACTATTCTTGTTGAATTATTTGAATCTAGAATATCCTTAAATGGGATTAAGAAAATATTCTTTTCATTATCAGCACAAAATAATAAGTCTAAGGGATGATTTTTAATATTGTCATAAACAGAGCCTTTTGTTCCGCCAGTTGAACGCAAACTTATTTCTTTTATTTTGCTATTCGTGAATTTACATTGAACAGTTTGAAAAATATTATCTTTTTCAACTATTAAATCATACCATTGAGTATCATTTAACGGAATACTAACAGTATATCCATTTGAACCAAAATAAGCAATTCCCAAACTTAATCCTGCATTCCCCTTTTCTTTATTTGTATCTATCTTCATAGAACTCTCCAATTGACATAATATGGTGGATGAGGAGAGATTTGAACTCCCAAACCCCGAAGAGAACAGTTTTACAGACTGCCTGCGTTACCATTTGCATACTCATCCATATAAATGGTAGGTTCGAGGGGATTTGAACCCCTATCTCCTTGATTAAGAGTCAAGTATATTTGCCATTATACTACGAACCTATATGGTAGGACGCATGGGACTTGAACCCACATAATCTTCATTAAAAGTGAAGTGTATTACCAATTATACTAACGCCCCATGGAAAGGGAATTACTTCCCTTTGAAATAGATTGTATAACCACAGTGATTAGAAAGATAGTCTGCGGCGGAAAGAGTAGAAAGACCTTTCGCATCACTAACTACCAACACTTTTGATGCTTTGCCCGCCGTATCAACATTAGCAGTAGAAAGCAAATAAGACATTGCGGAAGAAGAACTAGAAAATTTCATAAACATTTTCCTTTCTTAATTTACTATAATAATTATATCATAGTATTTTATTTTTGTCAAATAAAATGGAGGTGGAAGTGAGATTCGAACTCACAACCTGAACTTTACAAGGGTCCTGCTCTAGCCGTTGGAGCTATTCCACCATATGGTAGAGACGGAGCGAATTGAACGCTCGATTACTTGGATATCAGCCAAGCCTTTTACCACTAAAGTACGTCTCTATGAAACGGTTTCCTCTACAACCGTAAACTCATCTCGCCATTATTTTACTTCGGTAGAGAGTCCGAAGTCATATATGAATGGTGCTCTCAACGAGATTCGAACTCGTATCTCCACACTGAGAATGTGGCCACCTAAGCCATTAGTAAGATGAGAGCATAGTAAGTGATTACTTGTGTTTGCACTGACCATCACTTACGGTCTACATTGACAATTATTTTATATCGCTGTTCTACGATTTGGTGACCTAGAGGAGATTTGAACTCCCAACCATAAAGGCACTCCAGCTTGAAGGGCTGGGGACTTTAGCCGATTCGTCTACTAGGCCATAGAAGTTAAGAAATTTCTTTCTTAACTTTTCTGTATATTTATTATACCATAACTTTTAAAGAAAGTCAAATTTTTCACTCGTAATTTCCAGGATATTCGTCAAAATCTTCCTCAAGGGTATCGTGATATGAATATTCAAATTCATCACTTTGCTGGTTCTCGTTCCAGCCATCATAATAGTCAGCATTCATTTGAACTCCTCCTTAACTTTCTATAATAATTATAACACATTATAGCTCTTTTGTCAATAAATAGGATTTATCCTTCTTCGCAATCTTCCAAACTATCAGCTTCTTCAATCCAATAGTCAATCCAAGATTCAACTTCTTCTTTATAAACCTCTTCTATTTCAGCTTCTGACGCTCCGCTTTCTAGTCCATAGTCATCTAGATTCTCTCGAATATCATCACGAGATATAATTCCATGACTACCTTCATAAGACTCGTATTCAGCAACAGCTAATTCATAAGCGTCTACTTCTGCCTCATGGACAGAATCATATTCTTCTGTCTTATAATAGGTTGCTCCTCCAAAGCCACCAGCAAGTCCAGCATAAATTTTAAAAAACACTGTTAGTCCCCTCTTCCTGCTCTAGAAGTTTCTTAATCAAATGACTCTCAAAATTTTCAAGTTTTTTCAGTCTAGGAGTCAAACTATCCAAAAAAGCACCAATGCTTTTTGCCATATCTCTACGATATTTATAAAGGCACTTTTCGCGCGCGACCTTCATTCCAACTTCTTCATCCCATAAATCGTTTTCGTGGCATACCGCTTTGCCACGATAAGTCCTATTCATTAGAGGAACGTTATTTTCATAAACAAAGAAGGTATTTTTCAACTTTGTCCGAACTACCTTCATTGCGTCAAAACGGCAATCCTCATATACGGCTGTAATTGTTTTCTTTTCTTCATCTATATAATATCTAATAAAGGAATCAATAGGGCCGCAATAACTTGCTACTACTGGACTAGAGAATACATCCTTTTCTTCATCTTTAGTATTATCTTCAATCATGTTATCCGCCAACCAATCTTTATATTCATTACTCATAAATTTATTCCTCTCTTTATTTTCTATAATTATTATATCATAATAATTTACTATTGTCAATTAAAATACAAATTATTTCTTCGCGTTGAACTTTATAACTTCCTCTTTGATAGGTTCTCCCACATAGTTTGTTAAATCACACGCCACCTTAACGGCTTCTTTTGGTGAATGACCTAAATAAAGTGCGGCGAGTGCCATTTGATAACCAGAACCAATTGAGGTATAATCTTTTATTTCAAGAATTGAAAAACCGTAGACTTCAAAAATTTTATCCTTGTAGACAATAATAAAATTACTATCTAAACAGTTCCCTCCTGCGTAATCCTCTCGCCATTTTGAAAAATCGGTAATAAAGTTCATAATAGTTTTTTCACAGCTAGCTGGTTCAAGAGAATGAGTTTCAAAATAAATCCATAGCAGCCCGCAAGTTTCTGCTGTTCCCGTAACTCCAACTATCAAATCAGAATTTATTTTCTCATTTTTACATCAGTAAATTTCCTATTAGTCCCACCATAGGTAATCTGAGAATCCGCGGCGACTACTATCTTATTATCATATTTTTTAACTGCTACAACGCTCATTCATCATCCTCCAAACGGTCTTTATAAAACTCTGAAAGAGAATACGCATATCCTTCCCAATTGTCTACTCCCCCACATTCGAGAGCAGTAAGTTTTCTATTTGAATCTACTAGCATATCGTAGGTTTCTTTTGAAATAGTAATTGTCTCTGGCAAAGTTTCATCAATAAAAATAAGCTCTTGGGCATAAGGTAATTTTCTTGCAAAAGAAATGAAGTTTTCCAATTCGGGATTATCTCGTCCACTCCATTCATTAAGTTTATGGAATCTCCGTTGTCCTTTTGAACACATCGAAAAAAGATTCTCATAAGTCATTGTAATCGTTCTCTTTTGATTATAAGAACTAGGAAGAAGTTGAATTATCTGCCACCAATCAGTTTTATTTTTGGTTTTAAGATATGTTTCTCGACATGCATTAAGACAGTCAATAACTGACTTCATTGTCATATAAGGTTGATATGGCTCATTATCTTCATTAAACCGAGCAATCGTTTCAAGATGGTCAACTGAGAAATCAGAAATATCAAACTTTTTTGCGGTAATTTTATGCATCGTCGAACAAGAGTTTGCGACAGTCCCTACTTTATAGGTGTCGAACTCCTTCCACCAATATAAAGGAGCAGTTATATCAACAGAAACAAAAATCTGTCTCATAAATTTTCTATGTTCTGACCCAGCCTTAATGAGATTTTGCATCAGTCCCATATCTTTTGGACCAATAAACGCTACATCTGCAACGTCACCATTTCTACGCAAAATGCCATTCCTAATTAGCCATTCACTTTTTTCATCGACATAATTATTAATTGCACCTTCGTCATATTCTCCATTTTTGATATCGTTGCTATTAAATTTATTTTGTGCCCAAAGTTCGGCAACTTCATAATTGTCTTCGCAGCATTCCAAATAAACTAATCCAAAAATACTATCGCTTTTATCCCAACTATTTTTAGGATTCCTCATTCCTCTAATTGCACCTTCAAAATTAAAAACCTCAGCATTTTCAAATCGCATAAAATTTATCCCCCAAACTATCTTTACTTATCGCAAAACCTTCAAGAGAATAGCCGAATCCACCTAATAAACCTTTTAGAAATATTTCTCCATCATCAATTAAAACTTTTACTTCGGAATCCATACCATTGCAATTGGTAAAAATCAAAGGCTTTGGAATTTTATATCCTTCTATGTTGGCTTTTTCTATTATACGTCTCCTTTGTTGTTCTCCAGTGCATAAAATAGGAATTTGGGTTTTTTCTGAAATTTCAAGTATTTTAGTTGTTTTCCCACATCCGCGGGCACCAATAATTTTAATCATCAAATTCCTCCAAAAATTCTTGAATTTTATTTAAGTCTAATTCAAAATTTATTCCAAACTTTTTAGTATAACAATCTTCACATGGAGTATTTTCTCTAGCTTCACAAATATTGAAATCTAAACAATCTCCTTTCATTTCTGGATAATACTGTTTATCGGTTTCTGAATAAGCACCTTTCCATTTTGTATACTTATCACATGGACATGGGAGGCAATTCTTACATAGGCCGCAAGTATTAATATCCATATCATGGACAACTAATTTAGTAATTAGTTTTTTATAAGATTCTTCTTTATTCATTATATACCTCTTAAAAATCAAGTTTTTCAATGCTTATCGTATGGAAGCTTATTGATGCATTTTTTGTATCATAAGAATCATAAGAGTTTTCAAATTCAAGTTCAATATCATCTATTTCTTCTATAATCAACGCAAGTTCTCGCTCATTATTTTCTGAGTCCTTAAAATAAAAAACTGCTTTAATTGGTTTACCAAAGTTAGGCATAAAATCACCACCATACATTTACTTTATATTTATATTATATCATATAATTCCATTTTAGTCAAACAAAAAAGAGCGGATATGCCGCTCTTTAAAGTTCTCGCAAATCAAAAATCATTACATTTGCTTCTTTCTTCATTTTTTCTACTAAAGGCTCAGTCTCGTTAGTAATTAAAGAATTTTCAATATAAATATCATCTACACCAAAACTCTTATATCCGCTACTTAATCCCAAAAAGGTTCTAACCTTGATGTTCTTTTCGTCTTTAGCAATGATAATTTCAATTCCGCCCTTTGGGAACTTCGTGTGCCCGTCGAAGCTATCTGAATAAATGGCGGGAAGTAGTTTATCTACAAATTCATCATGTAAGTAGAAAACTAAAACTTTTCGTTCCATATGATAACCTCCTATAATTTTTAGTAGGAAGTTATGTATGTTCCTCTATTTTTAAGTTAGAAATATAATGTAATAGCTTTGCTCCAAAAGCGTTTCCTAGAGCCGCATAGAATAAAAATATTATGTCGTGTAAATTAATTCCATCAATAGAAAGATAAAAACTATCTGCTATTGAGTGATTAAATTTTGCTATAATAAAAGCACTAACAGCAAGAATGACTATAATTTCTCTTGACTTAGACTTCTGACTTAGGGTCACTGCTGTATACATCAAAATTCCACAAAAAATAGAAGAGAAGAAAACTTGAATAAAACTTTGGTTATTTTTATATTGAAGCGCAATTTGTAAAGAGTCTGTTATTGGATAAAGTTTAAAATACTGAGCTACCGTCCACGCTCCGACAATGTTAAAAATCAATATTAAACTTATATCTAATAGTCCCTTTTCTTCAATAGAATAAGCCCCTATCTTCCCGGTATAAAGGTTTAAATCTCCCAAAATGACTACTAATAATCCAATAGCAAAAACGAAAGGTGCTATGGCGGGAATGGCATAGGAGGATATAATACCAGCCATTCCTATTGATATGCCCGCGAAATAGCTTTTTGAGATTAGTTTTCCCATAAAACTACTTTCCCCTCTTTAAGAGATTCCTGAACATCTATAACTCTTTGATTAGTTGAACCACAATAAGGAAGTCTTAAATCTTTTTTATCTTCTTCAAATCTACCGTCAACTAACACATCAAAATATAAAAGTAATTTTAATCGTTCTCTAGAGTCAATTAATTTTTCAAATGTATAGCCACTCCACACCCAGAAACTACAACAATTAGTTTCTTCTTTAAGTTTTTGTATTAATTTAATTAATAGTAAAGTATCTGAACCCTGAGCAAATGGTTCCCCACCCAATAAAGAAAATCCAGTTATTTGAGGATTACTTTTATAAAATTTAACAATTTCATCTATTGTATTTTCAGAGAAGGAACTACCGTTTTGATAGTTCCAAGTCTCCTCATTAAAACATCCTTTACAATGGAATGGGCAACCACTTACAAATAGAGATAATCTAATTCCTGGTCCATTACTAATGTCCTCTTTTATTATTCCAGAATAATTCATTATTAATTCTCCTTAAAAGATTGGAGTCTTTTTAGAGTGCTGATATCTAAGCTCAACTTCTTGCTGTTTTCCTTTGTTAAAAGCGGTTGTATAATTTCCTGTTAAATATCCCGTCACTCGGCGCAATCTTTGAATATTCTTGCCTCCGCATTCTGGGCATTTTTCTCCAATTTCATCGGTATATCCACATTCCAAACAAGTATCATTTGGAACATTAACAGCAAAATAAGGGATATCTTTATTCATAGCATACAATACAACCGCTTCAAGGGCATCAATATTATTTTTTGCTCCTGAATCCAATTCTATATAAGTAATACATCCAGCACTAGAATACCCAGTAAGCTGAGATTCAATATTAATTTTATCAAAAATTGAAATTTCTTCCCACACCGGCACATGAATAGAGTTTGTAAAGAAATCTTTATCAGAAACTTTAGGAATTATTCCATATTTCTTTTTAAATTTATCCATTGCTGTATAACAAAGGTTTTCGGCAGGAGTATAATATACTCCAAAATTAAGTTTATACTCTTGTTTAAATTCAGCGCATCTATCTTTAAATAATTGTTCGATGCGTTTGGCTAGCTCCATACCCTTTTCTTTTGTCTGATTACAGCCAATTAATATCTCAAGAGTCTCTGCCAATCCTATTTGACCTAATGCTAAAGTTCCATGTTTCAGCGCGCTTCTAATTCCTTCTTCTGGGATATATCCTGCCATCAATCCATTCTCATACATAAATTTTGCTGAATCTGAATCTTGACTACAAATCCATTCAAACCTTTCGATTAGAGAATCTTTTGCTTCGTGAATTTTTTTATCTAAGAGGTCCATAAATGCTTCGACTGGAGAATCATCTCCACTCGGAGAATTTTCCCAATATTCTTTTGCTTCCATAGCAAGAGTAGGAAGAATAATAGTAGTTGGACAAATGTTGCCGCGTCCATCTTTTAGTTGTCCAAATCCATTTATATCCCAACCATTCGCCGTTCTACAACCCATCGTTGAAAAATATGTCTTCGGGTCATTTTTATCATAACCAGCATTTCCACTCCAATCTACATTAGCATAGTTTGGATATAGTCTTTGTGCCGTAGATTTTAAAGCTAATCTAAATAAATCATAATTTGGTTCTCCCGGATGTTTATTTACTCCATCCATTACCTGGAAAATACCGCAAGGAAAAATAGAAGTTTTATGAAATTTACCAACTCCATTAATAGAACCATTCAACAATCCTTTAATAACCATTCTGCCTTCTGGCAATGAACAAGTTCCATAATTAATTGACGTAAATGGTAATTGATTTCCGCTTCTACTTTGTAAAGTATTAAGATTATGATACATTCCTTCTACTGCTTGTTTTAGTTCTTTCTCTGTTTGCTCCATTGCATAATCATACGCTTTTTGTTTATCATAAAGAAAAACATCATCTATAGACGCTTTTTCTAATATCTTTTTCATTTCATCATCAGTATTTTCTTCGTAAAGATATTTTAATCCATCTATATAATGTTTAGCAAAACTCTTTCTTACATAAGGAACCATAGTCCAATCTAGATGAGTCGCGCTTACTCCACCAAATTGCTGTAATGATTGAAGTTGGAAAATTACAGCCAACAGTTGGAATGCTGTGTTAATAGAATTTGCGGGCCTGATGTCCGCTTGTCGAGTGTCGAATCCTTTTGCTAACAAATCATCAAAAGGAATACTAAGACAATTATGTGAACCTACCGCCCACGCATCTAAATCATGGATATAAATTTCATTATTTAAATGATTATTTTTTGTTTTTTCACTTATTAAATAATCTAAAGCATATCTCTTATTAATTAAACTTTGCGCCTCTCCCTGTCTTCCACCAAAAGAATGCTCATCAACATTCGCATTTTGATTTTGAACATTTTCAGCATTAAGTTTTTCTGAAACGGCAGACATTAAATCTTCATATTTGTCTCTAGCTAATTTATGTAGATACCTATATTTTATATATCTGCGCGCGACCTCTACATAACCGCCATCAATCAATTCTTCTTCTACAAAATCTTGAATTTCTTCTACTCCTATAGCTCTCCGAAGCGATTTACAATCTTCAACTACATCAGCTACAATTTTATCAAAATCCGTTTCAGAAATCTTATCAATTTCTTCAACTTCTCGATTCGCCTTTTGAATCGCAACTAAGATTTTGGAAGAATCGAAATCAACCTCTCTTCCATCTCTTTTGATTACCTTAAACATTTCGATTTCCTCCTATTAAATAAAGCTAAACCCTTGTGGATTTAGCTTTTGTTGGCGTGCCTAAGAAGATTTGAACTCCTACTAAAATATCCGTAGTATCTCGTGCTCTCCATTACACTATAGGCACATATTTAGTTACTATATTATAGTATCTTAAAAACGAATACAATATTTTGTATCTCTATTTATATTATACCACAATTTTATCAAAAAGTCAAACTTGGGATAAAATGGAAAAATCCCACAGTCTCGAACTGTGGGATTTCCAGAGGGAGGTGATGCCGAAATGAATGGTCTATAAAGACCTGGTACTCTAGGCGAGATTTGAACTCGCAACACACAGACTCTAAATCTGCTGTCTCTGCCAATTGGACTACTAGAGCAAATATCTAGACGCAATAAAAGAGCCTTAACCAATTAGGCAATATTCCAAATTTTTGGCTGGAATAATCGGATTCGAACCGATAAAATACTTTCGTATTTATTGCTGTATGCGTCTATATGGTACTTCGGGTGAGATTTGAACTCACACTGTATAGGGTTTGAATCTACTGTCTCCTGCCATTGGACTACCGAAGCATAGGGGGAAGACAGGCTAGCTAATTTGGAAAATAGCTGAGGATGGAGGTAGCTATGCTTTGACTTCTGCTAGCCTATCTATTGGAACCCACTGACGGACTCGAACCGTCAACCTATCGGATGTAAGCCAATTACTCTACCATTGAGCTAAGCGGGCATAAAGAAATTAAACTAAAGTCTAGGTGAATGGTCATGTTTCAGCCATACGCTTACGCTACTCCAATTCGCAAAATTCCACTTCCAGAATTTCAGGCGTAGGTTTTTTTACGCTAATTCAAGGGATTTCCACCGCAACCTACCTCACTTTACCTCGCCTACCTAGACGGCCGATAGGACCTGAGCCGTTTCAGTTTAATTTCATGGAACCCCAGAGAGGACTTGAACCTCTGACCACGCGATTGACAGTCGAAACAAAAGTGGCTGTGAGAATCAATATACACGATTCGTTTGTTATTCGTGCTCTACCAACTGAGCTACTGGGGTAAAATCAAGACACTTTTTCTAACGTATCGGTTCACAAGACAGATGTTATATAGAATTGCTGAAAGTGTCTTATATGGTACGCCCTCTGAGACTCGAACTCAGCACAGACACGGCTTATAAGGCCGTCGCTCTAACCAACTGAGCTAAGGGCGCATATTTAAAGAGACTTCATAGGCTTGCCCCGCTCTAGAAACGTGTTAAAACCTATAATGGGTAGCCCACTATTAGAGGGCGACTTGAGAGTTTAGTCTCTAACTCTTGTTCAGACAATTTAATTTAACCTTTTCTGGTGGGTCAGCCGAGAACCGAACTCGAACCTCATGCTCTTCAGGCATACGTGCAGACCAACTACACCACCGACCCATAAAGTAGTTCTTATTGAACTACAAAATAAACCAAGCTTTTTTCTGTTTGTCTTGTACCGATAACATTGATATTTCTAAGAAAATCAATTCTATCAAATACAATAGCTAATTCATCACTAGAAAGGATTTTCACTAAGTCTACAATTGTAAACTCTCCATCAATAGAAAGCAATATTTCATCTACTCTGTTCTCTAATTCACCATTCAATAGGCTCAAGTCCTTTCTCTATTAAGAATTATATATTAGTATATCTTTCACCATTCCAAACTTTATAAAAGCCTTTTAATGTGATTCTGTCCGCAAATTGTTTATGTATTTGAGATGGTTTAAATCCTAAAGATTTTTGTTTTCTAATATAAAGAACTTCATCTTTGGAAAAAACAGCTCTATGATTCTTTTCTCCTTTAATATCAAAAGTAGGTCTAAGAGGATAAACTAATTCATCTTTTTTCCAACTTATTCCATTTCTAATATTATTTATCATTACTTCACTAACTTCAAATTTTTCGGCAATTTGTTTAATTTGAAGTGAAGAATTTATTAATAAATCAATAATCTCATCTACTTCTTCACAATTTAATTTTTTATAATAAGTAATTCCTTTCCCACCAAGAGTTAAATTATAACCATTGTTATATGAATCATAATAGTTTATCCAATATTTTTCTCTTTCGTCTAAACTATCAACATTACATTCTTCTAAAACGGAAAAATCAAAAGATTCTTCTCCATATTTTTCTATTGCTCTATGTAAAGGATATGGCACAAATTCATGAATATGCCTGTACCATCTATGCTCTATATTAATACTTTGACCAATATAACTTTTTCCATTAATTTTGTTTGTAATTTTATAAATACCAGTCATTTTAATCACCTCCAAATTTAAAGTAAATTATTTTATTTATTCTTCAAATTTTTTGGGATATTTTCTATCCCAATCAAAGAGGGATTAAATCAAGATGCTTTCAATATATATTAAGCTTATATCATCAATAAATTGCTGTGAGCATCTTTAATTTATTTTCTATATTAATTATACCATAAATCTTATCCAAAGTCAAATAGAAAGGAGGGCAGTTTTTGGTCTTACCCAGGACAAGGACTTTAAAGTATAACACAATCGTAGAGTGGATTAGATAAAGTTTTCATCATAGCTTCATAAGCATCCATACCAATAGACTCCAAGATAGACTTAAAAGTTGAGGTAGAAGAACCAGAAGCAAATTGCACATAAGGATTAGTTTTAGATGCTAAGAAAGTATCTCTACGTGCTTCAACATTCCACAAAATCAATTTAGGCATAGTATAGCCCTTTTGATGGAAACGAAGAGCCATTTCAGTTACGAAATCCAACCCATAGCCGCTATTATAGCAGTTAATCTGCATATCAGAAACTACAACCAAAGCTTTAGGCATATCTTCTTTAGATATATTATTCTTAATACAAGTATCAAGAATCTTATCAAAAGCAGCTTCTAGGTTAGTGTCATATCCCACACCAGTATTTAGAACTGATTTTACATTCTGACAAAGAGTATTCCCGTCTTGAACTTTAATGAAATTAGGCTGACGAGAAAACGTCATATAAAGTCCATGAAAATCCCCTTGATTATGTTCAGCAAAGTATAAGGCTAGACCAATAGAAGAAGCGATAGGTCTGGCATCGGCACAGTACATAGACCCGGAAACATCAGCCATTACGAGAACATTATTTTCCCCATCAATATAATTAGGCAAAGCTTTCCATTGAGCTTCAACAACTCTATCCTCCCTAGAACAAGAGTCCCAGCAAGAAGTCAAATATTTCTTTACTAGGTCATAAGGATAAAGAGTATCAGCGTTAATTTTTACTTCTCCCTTTTCCACACGGGAAAGAAACTTTTCAAAACGCTCAGAATCATGACGCTTGAATGCTTTACGATATTTAGCCATCGCGCGAGAGGGTACAGCAGAATATTCTACTTGTTTCCAATCTCCGCTAGACATAGCAACTTCAAGAACTCCTATGTATCTACGCATTTCAGCAAGAAGCTTACGGTATTCTTTCTCAGAAAGACCAAGATTATAGGCTGTCATAGCACCCAATTTTCTAGATTCCTTAGAAGAAGTATTTACAGATTTTAGCCATTTTGCCATAAGAGAAATAGATTTCTTCTCATTCATTCTTTCAATATCTTTATAAAGGGTAGCTTTAATAAAAGCCCACATATCCTTTTCGATAGGTGTGTCTATGAATGTATAAAGGTCATCCGCACGACCAAACTTCACCACATTCTCAAAATTTTTCACCATGGTTTCAGGATAATTCTGCGCAACCCAACGTAAACAGATACGTGCCGTATCTCTTTCTCCAAGTCCACCACGAATATTACGAGCATAAAATGCCATTTTAAGAGTAAGCAAAGCATCTTCGTTCCAAGAAGCTTTAAACTTTTCAACAATTTCATATTCACTTCTATTTCTTAGGGCACCAATGGTTCCATACATATCAAGAACTTTGGAACCAGTGGAAAAACGCGCATCTGCGCCATTTTCAGTTTTGGTTTTTACTCCATTAAAATCAGCCTCATAAGAAACAGCATTAACAAACTTATTCATTACTCATTCTCCTTTTTCAAAATAAGTGTTAGGGAGAACCTAACAAGACACATAATATCTAACTACAGTCCAAAGTAAGTGATTCTATTAGCTATATTGCTGGATGTGTCTTTTGGTGGAGCATAAGGGACTTGAACCCTTCACCTTTACATTGCAAGTGTAATGCTCTCCCAGATGAGCTAATGCCCCATAAAATGCTCTTATTTATCCTCGCGGCATGACGAGTTTGCTCCATGGATATATTATCTTGACTACGAGTATTATATTTGCTAAAGGACATCCTCGTTTCGCCTTACTGGTAGACGTAATGGGATTCGAACCCATACTGTACGGATTTTAAGTCCGTTGCCTCTGCCGTTGGGCTACACGTCCATATAGAGGAGATTTATTTCTAAATCTCCGAAGTTCTTTCCGAACTTTCTATAATTATTATATCAAAAAATTCGACGAAAGTCAATTATTTGTCTTTCAAAACCATGTAGATAAAACAATAGATAACGTATGAGGCCAAAAGGACAAGCAACAACGCACCCATTAAATATCCTCCATTGATAGTTGAACTGGTTCACTATTAGTTTTCTCCAAATGTACTGCAATTGGAGTATAAACATTTGCTCCATTTTGCTCATTAATCTGACATTCAATATTACTTACCAAATATTCGTCAGACTCATTTTTGAACAATTTATCTAGAATCCAGAAATCTCCTAGTATTTGGTCTACTCCATCAAAATGTGCTTCGGATAAAAAACCAACAACCTCATTATTATAAACAAGGGGAGAAAATTTAAATCTAGATGCAAAGTCTTCGTTCGCAACTGGAGCATTTTCAGACGTATCATTCTTATAAATAGGTATATTCTTAATTTCCATTATCTCACTCCATTCTAAACTCTTTAATATTAAAGACTTTTATTTTAGTTCCATTAATCTCTTCTTCAAAAGAATCATGCCAATGCCCGCAATACCACTTTTTTGCTCTTCCTTTTAATATATCAAATACTCTATCCAAAAAAATCTCTACCGTCTTTTCACTATTTTCCCTAACATAGAAATGTTTTTTTGCAATACTTAGAGGCATCGTATGAGTTACTATGTAATCAATAGTCATGTCTATTGGCAAATTTGCTATTTTATTAAAGATTTCGACACTTTCTCTGGCACTAATCCTTTCTTGTTCCCACCAAGAGACACCGGGCATTCTCCAAAGTTTATCTTGTGAATCAGCGCCACCTATTGAGAGAAAAGTTTTTCCATCTATGGTATAAATTTCTCCCCTAATTAAAGCAAAAATATTAGGAGAAATCTTGCGGGCGCGCCCTCCATAAATTTTTACCATTGGGCACTTATCTATCACATCGTAATTTTCGTGATTGCCTGGCACAAAAAGAATTTCCTTATCCTTATATTCCTTAGAAAATTTTCTAATAAACTTATTATACTTTATATCATTATATTTCCAAACAAAACCAAAATCACCAAGCTGGATTAATGTTTTACAATCAGACTCAAGGAAAGGTTTCATTGCCCCACGCTCGCCATGTACGTCGCCCATAAACATTAAACTCATTTCTCTCACATCCTTTCAATAATATTATTATACCATTATTTTTTAAAAAAGTCAATAAATTAAAAAAGAGGAGCATAAGCTCCTCTTAATCTACCCATTTCACAATAGAAACAGCATTGGCATATTTTAAAGCTCCCCACTTGTTTGTCCCATCGCCTATTTTAATTAAATAAGACCCGTTAGAACAAATTTCTACTCCAATTTCACCCTTTTGTAAAATTGGGTTAGCTTTAATCCAGTTTGCGGTTGTATCTATTTTTTGATTAACTCTTGTATTAACGGTTTTTTTCGCCATTTATGACACCACCTCAAATGTTCACGGTGGCACTTCCACAGTTAAGAATTAATAAATCACCAGAACTTTGAATTAGGTCATTCACATTCCCAGAAGTAGCAATATCAGCTAAATCAGAAGCATTTGCTTTACCATTTATTTTAGAAGCTAAAGCAGTTTCTAAATCTGCTTCTGCTACTTTATTTTTTGAAGCAAGGGCGCCAGTTGGAACTGCAATGTCTACTCCTTTTGAAGTTATTGATTGAACCTGTCCATTTACTTTAATTGATTCAATTACGTTTACTTGTGCTCCAGCAGCAATTCCAGTTAATTTATTCTTCTCGGCCGTAGTATAGTCATTAGTAGAAAGACCTTTTCCTTCAACTTTATCTACTTTATTGCCAAGAGCACTAACTGTCGCGTATGTGGTGGACGCACTTGTTTTTGTAAGAATATCATTATATCCAGGAGCTTCGGTTTTCTTTATATAATTTGTAGCAGTTTCAGTCGCCATAGAACCTAAATCTGCTGTATTTGCTTTTTTACCTAAGTCTGTAGTTAAGTTAGCAATTTTAGACTGTGCAATTGCAGCATTACTGGCAATATCGGCGTTGACAATTGAACCTTTTACGGCGTAAATAGATTCATCACCTAATTCACGCCAAGTCTCTCCATCAAAAACGTATTCTTTATTGCCAACAAGAATAACATCGCCAGAAGAATATCCTGCTAAATCTTCTGGGACAGATTCTTTCACGCCTTCAAAGTGCATTGCCCCACTTAAATCACCAACGGCCGCACTGACATCTGCCATAGTTGCAGCTTTATTTGTGGACGCATCATAAGCACTATTAAATACTAAAGTATCCTGCTTTCCAGCAAGAGAGGTTGTAAGACCATTTACTTTAGATTGACTAATTGTTGGTATATCAGCCTCTACTAATGCCCGTCTGCTTACTGTAATAATACCATCGGTTTCTGAAACTGCTGAAACTACTTGCCCACTTACAGGCGCATCAGCTTTATCTAATTTCCCAATAGCAGTTTCAATTTTATTATCTACCGAACCTCCGCTTCCTACTGCCGATTCCAAAGCATCTACTCTAGAATCCATAGCAGTATTTAAACTGTCAGCATACTTTTTAGCACCTTTAATTGTATCAGAAGCAGATGTATCCTCATCTGTTCCAATTAATTCGGTCTTTAAAGAACCAATAGCAGCTGCTATCTGCGCGGCAACGGAAGTTTCTCCAACAAGCCCTTCTAAGGCAGTTATTCTATCCTCAAGTGCGGTATCATCATACTTAGGAATAACAATTGAACCGCCGACTACATCCGCCCAATCTCCGTCAAGTTCTTTTGACTGGAGCTTATAGTTATATTCGTTGACTTTTACAATTTTATAAGTAGTATTTGTATCTTTTATTTTTGACCCAATATAAGAATCCAAATTCTTAATTTCAGTAGCTTGATATTCTGGTTTAGACTGTGCTTTTGCCCAATCATATACGTCAGCCGCATATCCAGCTGTAAAATCAAGAGTATTGAAAGTTTTTACTCCGTCTCCAACTTTGAATAGAATAGCCGGTTCTTTTGTTGATGCTCCAGTAGAAGCTGGAACTTCAACTATACAAAGTTCTCCTTTTAATGGAGTGGGGTTATTATCTGTCCAATTTTGAAAGGTGTCATATTTTAATTGGAGTCTTGTATTAAAAGTTGTTGTGGCCATCTTATTCCTCCTATTAGATTACACTTGTTCCACCATTGATAACAAAGGTTTCATTTTCTAATTGCTTTATTTTTGAAAGCGTGATATTATTAACTTCCATTGAGCCGTCAGATTTGACTGAAATACCATTATCTTCAGAAGAACCCTTTACCAAGCCGAGAGCTAAAGCTGTCGCAGTTGGAAGAGCTACAGCCTTCTCTGAAATTTGCAATGGTTCTTCTCCAATTTTGATAACTTCAATTAAATTAGCCTGCGCGCCTGTTTCAATACCATCTAATTTGCCCTTTAAGTTGTCGGTAAAATCATTGGCTGATAACCCTTTTCCTAATTCAACAGACACCTTATTATCTAATGCTTCTGAAAGTCCAGTAACTTTAGACTGAGCAATAGCAGTAATAGAAAGTTCTCTTTGGTCGGAAATAGAAAATTCTCCTGTAACAGAGTCAATGATGTTCTTCTCCGCTTCTGCTTCTATTCCTTGTAATTTAGTAACTTCTGCTGAAGTAATAAGTCTAGAACCTTCTTCCTTATCAACTTTTTTATCTAGTTCGGTTCCAAGTTTAGTTTCTGTTACATATTGGGTTAAATCAACATCTGTATTGCCTAAAATCTCCCATTCCCCATTAATGACCATATATTCGTCATATGTATTCTGCCCTGAACCAGAGGTCTTTGGAACCATATATATTGTGTTCGCGTCTGCCTCTGCTACTTCTGGAAGAGATTCGACAATTTGTCTTTTTAAATGACTTGCTCCAGCGATAGCTGAAGAAATAGCTGAATCTGTTTCGGCTTTTGTATAAACATTTTTAATGTTACCTTGGAGGGTGGTTACATCACTTCTTAAAGCAGCTACCTCAGTTGCTAATCCCTCAACAGTAGAAGTATCTGGCTTTACCCACTGTAATTTTCCCTCTGCACTTTTAACAAGCTGCGCGCCAGCTACTGCATCGGCAAATCCTAAAAGATTTAATGCTCCTCCGCTATCTAAAGCAAATTGATTCGCATCAATTTTAATTTCTCCGCCAACTTTAGATAAAGTTTTATTTGGTTGAATAATATATAATGTTGCAACATTATCTTCTACAACACAGATATTTTCACCGTAGTAATATGTTGTAGTTGAGTCACCCGCTGGCATAGCAGTTGCAGCTGCCGCAACTGCGCTCTCATAACTCTCAAAATAGCTTCTTGCATCAAGAGGGAAGGCACTTGTAGGATTAAAGCTAACTGAGAAATTTAATTTACCAAAATCCAAAGACATACTCTTTTTCCCTCCTCTTAAATTGTTACACTAAAATTATTTTGAGTATCGTTAGCTTTAGCAAAGTCTAAAGTAAACACTTTATAATCAATAGGATTAGTGCCTGCTGCGTCTGCTACTGATTTTGTAGTTTTCACGAAGCTACTTTTGATTTCAGCGTTCATTCCATTTACATCAAGAATAGAAGTTACATCTCTAAGAGTCGCTGGATAAGCAATGATAACTCTAAGAGCATTAACTGGAATAGATACTGTAAACTTCGCTCCATTTGTTAGAGCTTTATTAGATTTAGCTAAACCACGAATAACGCCAGAGTCTGGTTCGGTTTTTGCTTCAAGAGTTCCATAGAAACTATTTCTATATCCAGTAATTACTCCAGAAGCACCGGTCTTCGAGCCTTTCTTAATCTGCCCAGCTGGATATGGATTACCAGTGTTCGTTACAGGAATCGCGCCATTTTCATACTGAGCTACAGCAGTAATTTTATAATTAGTACCATCCTCTATGGTAATTTCTGAGAAACTTCCAGTATTACTAGTCGCATTATTGGAATTAGTATCAGAAATAGTCCAAGAAGTAGCCGTGATACCAGTAGCAGGCCCATAAGTATAAGAACCAGCATTGAGAGTGGCGGTATAAGAAGGAGTTACCTTCATTCCTACTTCATAAGCCTTTGCTTGAGGAAGTGAAACTGATACTGATGGCTGTGTAGTAGAAGGATTTTTCTCTGCTACAAAAATCATATCAAAAACTTGTTTTAAATTCTTTCCTTGGGCTGGAATTGTTGCTTGTCCATTAGATAGAGTTATATTACCAATAGCAGAAGTAGTTAATAAATTCTTGTCAAAATATACATTCTCAGCATTATAATTTCCATCTAATGCCTTCCATGTTGTATCATAATAATAAGCAGTATATTCATATTTATCATTATGAATAAGTTTCTTAACTACTCCAATATCTCCCTTTACTAATTCTGCTTCCCCGATAACTCTTGTTAAAGCTGCTATATCATCTTCGCCCTCTTGTGGCTCAGCTTCATAGAAGTTAGTTGATGAAGTTTTACCTGGTTCAAAAGGAGATAACTGTTTCCATGTTTTAACTCCGTCACCAACTTTCATGGTTACAGAGCCATCATCATGGAATTCAAATCCGACTTCACCCTTTAGCAGGACGACATCTTTATTGGTAGTCCAATTAGCAGAACTATCGTTTCTTAAAACTATTCTACCATTAAATTCAACCACTTGCTTTCCCTCCGTTCATTAAGATTTCAGTTTGAGTATAATCAATAGTTAATGGATAGTATTTAGTCTCAGCTTCATCCCATCTATAACTAAGATTTTCTTTATCCGCGATATACAAAAAATTCACATTACCAATAACAGGAAATTCGTAATGTGTGTTACGGTGTATAATTTTTGCTTCTGACGTGCCAACAGCTATGTCCTCTATTTGCTTTAGCGCGTTCGCTGCCATACCTCTAGCAAGTATATCAGCCGGCATTTAATTCACCCCCACTATTGTTACAGGGGTTGATTCTAAACTTTTCGTAATTTCTATTTTTGCCAAACCATTAATATCGAAAGTATAGAGTCCTTTCTTGGTAATGGGTTTTGTAATAATCAACCCGTTGTCATTAACTGCTGTCAAAGGTTCAAAATTCTCTCTGTCTATTGAGCCTTTAACTTCCACAGTATCGTCTTCACCAACCTGAACCTTCAATACGTCTGTATCTCTTACAGAAAATACTTCCGATAATTTAACTACTTTATACTCAAAGTTTACCATTACATCACCACCTTCGTTATTCAATTTTAAAGTAAAATCGTTTTTTTTTTTCATAAAAAAAATAGAGAAAGGATATACCTTTCTCTTAAATTAAAAATATTAATTTCTATGGCACCTGCTAGAAGATTTTAACTCCTACCACCGGGTTTGGAAGCCGGGATGCTCACATTACACCAAGCAGGTTGGCGCGCCTTCTTGGACTTGAACCAAGACACCGTATTTCTACGATTACTACTCGTTTTCTAGACAAGCTCCTTACCATTAGGATTAAAGACGCATGTGATTGGACATGAGATGGAGACTAGAGTTTCCTCGTTTAATTCTGACTAACCCTTATTATCTATCTAGTTAAATAATAAGAAAAAATCCAGACTTCTCATTAACGATACCAACATACCGCCGGTTTATAGTCTTTATTCCCGGAAACTTTTGGCGCGCCCTCTCAGACTCGAACTGAGACACCATATTCCTATGATTACTATTGGTTTTCAAGACCAATCCCTTACCAATTAGGGTTAAGGACGCATATAAAGGTAGAGTTTACTCTACCACGAAGGAGGCAAATGCATCATATACCGACGCATTCTCATCTTTTGAATAAAGGAATGTATCCTTCCACTCAAGAGAGTAAAGCATGCCAAGCATTGATTGCGCGCTGACTTCATGTCCTTCGCTATCTGCTACTCGAAGAGAGTCTTTTGGAAATTGCTGCGCGAGTTGAATAAAAGTTTGAACATCTGTCATTGTCTCAAGACCAATTTTGTAACGCTTCATAAAAATCTCCTTTCTGTATATGGTTGTCCCCAAGAGATTCGAACTCCTATCTTCTGGGTCAGAGCCAGATATGCTACCATTGCACTATGGGACATTAGTGGTTCTGGCGGAAGGGGTTGAACCTTCATACCGTTCAAGACGGATTACGACAGAGTCAAAGTCTGTTGTCTGTACCACTCGACTACGCCAGAATATATTGGAGCTTTCGGACAGAATTGAACTGTCAACAAAGGCTTACTAAACCATTGTTTTACCTTTAAACTACGAAAGCATGGTGAGATTTTATAGAAAATCTCGAAACTGCATACTCCTAACCACGAATATGCGCAGGTCTATTCGCATATGCCTGGGCAATAGAAACCCTACTGGAGCAATAGAGCAGAATTGAACTGCTAATTGATGCTTGGCAAGCATCTGTTTTACCATTAAACTACTACTGCGTATAGAGAAATTTATTCTCTATTTGTTATGATAAAATTTTAACCAAGTGCGATAGCATTGCTTTTCATCTGGTTCTTCAATAAGACGGTCAGGAAAATTCATTTTTAACCAATGATAATTCTTCCATTCGATTTCCATAAACTCCTCAAAAGTTATTATCCATCCATAATCACAAATATCCCATGTTTCATAAAGCTTTTTGTATTCTCCTTGTTGGACAATTAATTCTAAATTATTTTTTAACTTTTGACGTACTTTATGATTTGCGATTCGCTTCTTTTCCTTACCTTTTTTATCGCCGCTCCATGGAGTTTTCTTATAAGAACGACTCATTTTCTAACCTCCTTTTATAGAAACTTAGAAAACGTTCATACGATAAGACATAGACTACCTCCACATTTATTTATTTGGTGGGCTAGGTGGGATTTGAACCCACAAAAGACCTTGGTCCTTAGCCAAGCGCATATGCCGTTCTGCTACAAGCCCTCGGTAGATGCGGATATTTAAAGTGGACGCATCCTCCCTTTTGCCACTATTGGTCGTTTTAGGTTAGTATTATTCCCTAAATACTCTCTTACTCCAACTTTACTTTTTTCGTAATTTAAATTACTAATTTATTTTATCCATGGCCAAAATAAATTTTTATAAAAATTCGTAAAGGATGTACTCCCTGGGGGTAAAGACGAGAATCGAACTCATGTCTCTTGATTCACAGTCAAGTATGCTTACCATCTACACCACTAAACCCATATGGTCGGAACGGGGAGACTCGAACTCCTAGCTACGATATCCCAAATATCGCCGTCTTCCATTGACTTACGTCCCGATAAAGAGAGACTTATGCCTCTCCGTATTCCCTCCAATGATTAGAAAAATAAGAGCCGCAATTCTCTTTAACCCCAGTAATGGGATTGGTGAAAATTACATCACGATTCATATGAGGGACTCCTTCCCTCTCCATTTTCTGTTTAGCGCGCTTACGCATAAACTTGCGATTATTGATAGGAATTGCCACCCTAGTGTCTACTTTACCTCTCTTTGTCAATATAATGTTATTCATAAAATTCCCCTTTCAATTTTTCTATATTTATTATACTATATTTTTATCTAAAAGTCAAAAATTTGGAGCACGCCATGGGAGTCGAACCCATTTTAAATAACAGTTTTGCAGACTGCTCCTTAACCGTCCGGGCCGACGTGCAATTATTTATATTATATTTTGTCCCAGTCTTCATTAGAGATTGTTTTTATTATACTTTTCTTATGAGGTAAAGAATATTTTTTACACCATTTTCTAATGGCGTTGTCACTAACACCAAATTGTTTTCCTATTTCAACAAATGAATAATTTCTAATTAATAATTTTAATTCGTCTTTACTTGGTATATGAGAAGAACGTAATTCATTATAGCATTCTAAACAATAAATACTATTACTAGAAATATCTTTGCCACAAATTTTACATTTTTTATGTTTTTTCTTTATTTTTTCTCTAATCGGATATTGTATTTCTTCTTGTAAATGTATTTCTCCTTTATTTATTCTAGAAATAGTTGATATATTTAAATCATAATTTTCTGCTATTTGAGTAAATGTTAAAGAAGTATTTTTTAAGTCAGAAATAATAGAAGATAAAACTTCTTTATCATAAAAATTATAAATACTGTTATTATCTTCTCGAACATTATATCCATATGGAACTACAGAATTAAATTTAAGAATATAAAAACTTTCCTTCTCATCCAATTCTTCTTTTTGACATTCTTCTAAAATTTGAAAAGAAAAATTTTGTTTCCCAAATTCAGAAATTGCTTTAGAAATTAAAGATTTCTTACTTTTTCGACAATGCTCACTCCATCTTCTTTCTATATTTATACTTTGCCCAATATATATCTTTCCGTTTATTTTATTTTCAATTTTATAGACCCCTGTCATAATATCACCCATATACAAGTAATTAAATAATTTAAAACGCTATAAAATTGAACTGGAGCGGGTATCCAGAATCGAACTGGAATAATGGCCTTAGAAGGACCCTGCACTCTCCATTATGCTATACCCGCATAAAGGGGTATTAACCCCTATTAAGAGAATAGTTCCTCAAAAAAATCAATTGTTTTATTATCATCTTTATTAAGAATTTTCTCTACCGCGCTATAAAAATCGTCATTCGCTTTTTCAGACTCACACTTACAATTCTCACAACCACAGTCATTCAAATCATCTAGTGCTTCCGCTAGACTTTTCTCAACTTCTTTCCAATTAACAGAACAAAAAGGGTCAAGAATCATTTTAACATCCTCTCCATCACAATTCTTAATCTTATCTTCTAGCCAGCGAAACATGGCAGAAGCAATCACTTCTTCAGAAAACTCCTCTGCCAAACCTGTAAGTTCATCATAGAAATCGTCAAAAACTTCCATAATTTCATCTTCCGTATCTTTACGACACTCCTTTTCGTGAGCAATCATTTTTTCTTTATCTTCGCAGAGAAAGTCACAGTATTCACAGTTATAAATAGTTTTCATAGAATTAACCTCTTTCTTTATTTTCTATATTAATTATAGCATAATTTTACCAAAAAGTCAATTATCTAACTCAATAAATTCAAAAGAAACAGAATATGTTTTATTCTGTAATTCATTAAATTTATCTACATCCACATTCTTTTCAGTAGTAATCTCGCTAAGTTGTTCGGATTTAGCTCTTGCTCTATAAAACAAAAACAAAGCATCCGATAGAGTGCCTTCAAAATCTTCTGGTAATTTAAAATAAGCATCTGTTATATGTAGAACCTTTCCCATCGAGCTACCTCCTTTCAACTTACTATAAATATTATATCACATTTTTATTCAAAAGTCAAAAAGCATTATAGTCAATTTTCATTCTTAAATTAAATTTTACATTTTTAATAATTGAATTTCCAACTAATGACCCTATCTGAAGCAGAGGGTCTGGATAACGTTTCCCTTGCCAATTTCCTTTTTCATTTTTCTTTAGTTGTCTAATCACTCTATACTTTTGTTCACGCATAACATTGGGATTATATGATGTTGACCCAGTAAAATATATATTGGTAGATACCGTTCCCAAATCATCTCTTACAGCAGTTAAAATTTTAGATACTGGTATCAATTTTTTATTCAGAACCATAAAGGCTACTGGGTCAGTATTTTGGCCATCTTTTGAATAAGCATCCAAAAGTTTTTCTCCTATCCAATAAATAGTTGAGTATTTCAAAAAATCGGTAATAAAAGTATATTGAGAAAATATATTTTTATCTTTCTTTGTAATATTTTGTCCACCCTTTTCTTGTCTTGCCGCGATATTTGAATATCCTCCAGATGTGCTAAAAGCATATAAGTTAACAAACATATAAGAAAAGTATGTTAATATATCCCAATTATAATTATTTTCTTCTAAAATTGATTGCAAATCAAAATTTTGTTGACTTGTTATTTCTGAAAAATCTTGTATAAATGTTTCTTGTAAAGATTTTCCACTGTATAGCGACAAATTATAAACACCGGTTTCTTCTGTCCTATAATTTTTTACAGATAGTCCTATTGAATTTATTGAAATATCTGATTTTCCTTGCGGTGCAACAACTTCTATATGTGGAGAATTAAATCCTTTTTTAAACAACTCTGTGACGATTTTATTTTCATTCACAGAAGACATTGCTATACTATCTATCAGCGTAGCGAATTCGCCAACTGCTCCTTGATAATTTGAAAGATTAGAAAAGTATGCTAACGGAGTTTTCTTTAATGTCTCTAAGTAAATGTCTTCTCTTTCTTTTACTTTAATTACATTATTAACTTTAAATCCGTCAAATAGAGGACCGTAAAGTTTATCATAATCTTTTTTAAGATTACTCATCTTTTCATTAAATAACGATTGTAATTCGCTATTAAATTTCTCTCCACTTATAGCTTGCTTATTATCTTTTCCGTCATATGTAGAGCCTTCTTTAATTGCTTTATCTATAAGTTCGTCTATTAAATTGCGTAAATTTAAATCATCCCAAACTTTTTCTCCAAAAGCAGAAAGTGATAACGATTCGGCTAATTCTTCTGGACTATCTACGCCTCTAAGCGCATAAATTTTGTTTTCTCTTGAAATGGATTTTGCTATTTCTTCATTAAATTTATCTTCCATTCTTTTTCTAAGTTCTGCCGTTGGAAGAGCTTTCTCTTGTTGTTTTGCAATTTTTTCAAAGTTATATATACCAGTATGGACATAATTATTTTTCATTAGTCGTTCTGTTGGATATGCAGATTCTATAATCTCAACATTTCCAGCTTCTTCTCTTATTCTTTTTTCAGAATAATATCTAGCTCTCATTTTATCGCCTCCAATAGAACTGTAATAAGAAAGCAAGAGTAATCAATACTCTTGCTCCTCAATGCGTCTTATTTCTTTAAAGCATTCCCTGCAAAGTCCTTGATTTTTAATCTTATACCAAACCTCTTCACTTCCACAAATCGCGCATTTAGAAGATTGTCTAGATAGAATAATTTTTCCATCATCTACATCTAAATTTAATTCTTCTCCAACTTGTATCCCAAGGTCACGTCTAACTTCCGCAGGTAAAATAATTCTTCCTAAATTATCAACTTTCTTTTTCATTTTACAATCCTTAAATAGTTTTTACTTCCCCTTCTTCGGTTTCTTACTTCCAGAAGATTTACTACCTGTTCCGCACTTCGCCATTTTTAATCACCCCAATTATAAATTCCAGAATACAAAGATTCATAAAATTCTATTAATCCAATATCCGGGATAAGCGGCCCATAGTGAGGTTTTACTTTTTTATCCCAATATCGAATTTTTAAACGACGAATAAATTCATTATCTTTTAAGTAATTATTTAAATTTGTGATTCTTAAATAATTCTTAACTTCTTCTAAATAAGAATTAACAATATCTGGTCTATAATTCTTCAAATCAATAAATTGCCAATAGATAGTAAGGCACGCAGTAAGTAACTCGTCTACAAGTTCTTCTGACTCTCCGAACTCTTTAAACAAATAGTTATATACAAATTCGCGACCTAAAATATAATCTACTAAAAAGTTTCCATAGTAATCTTCGTCTGCGCGCGTCATTGATTCTCTATTGTTTATCCATATATACGAAAGAAAATCTAACTGTTGTATGTTTTTTGCTTTCTTAAAAGCAATGGAGCAAAAAGCTGAATCTTCATTTGCTCTAATCTCTGGAAATTTAATTTTATTCTCAATAAGAAAATTCCTATTAAAAACTTTACCATGTAACCAAGTTGTATTATCTAATTTCATAGAGATTAAAGTTGAAAAAGTTTGCTGTTGGAAACGGGTTATAAAAATATCTGGCCTATTTAACTGTATTTCTTTATTGATAATTTCAATAGTAAGGGGATTTGCTAATGCGTCGTCCGCATCTAAAAACATTACCCAATCACAAAACGAATTCTCAATTCCAATATTTCGCGCGGTACCCGGTCCTCTATTAACATCACTACAAATATAGTTAATGTTAAGAGAAGAAAATTTTGGGAAAATATTTTCATAAAGAAAAGTCTCAGTAGAATCTTTAACCATTAATTCATTTCTATTATTCCAATACTCAATAAGTTCATCAGAACAATCGTCTACAATTGTTACAATTACTTTTCTACAAGCTGTTTGTGCCGCAATCGAATGTAACGCACGTTCTATCGTTTTACTAGCATTATAATAAGGAATAATAATATTTATCAATACTTATCACTCCTACTAGAAACAACTAGACAACTATAACAAATAATTGTAAAAATAATACCAAATAAAATAACTAACTTAATCATATTGCTCCACCTTTCTAAAATGGCGTGGTAGATAGGATTTGAACCTACACGCCGATTTCACTCGACTACTGATTGTTTAGCAAACAACTGCCTTACCATTAGGCTTACTACCACATAAATGGAGGGGATACTTCCCCTCCTGAAGATGGACCAGGGTCTTTCGACCAGCCCTTTAGAACGATAAGTTAGAATCTTCTATAGAGCAACTCAATCTCCAAAGATTCTTTAAATTATGTAGTTTACCACAAAAACATAAAAATGAGTTTGTACTCAAAACCAATTCCCATCGTTCTATAATTATTATAGCATAATTTGGTAAAAAAGTCAAAGAAATGAGTTATTCTCCAAAAGAACGAACCCATTCATAAACATGGTCTATCCTATTATTAAGAATTGTAATATCATCTTTATAATCTGATAAGTTCTGAATTTCAAGACTTAAATTATCTAATTGACTTCCAAAAGTCTCAACGACCTTAGTCAAATTGCTAACAATTTTTTCCAAATCATCAATACGATTAACTGCCTTATCAAACTCTTCGCGAGAAATCTCTGGTTTGGGTTCAGGAGTAGGCTCTGGTTCGGGTTCAGGCTCTGGAGTTGGCTCTGGTTCAATAGGGGTATCTATAATCTCACATCTTCCATCTGGTAAATTATATACAGCATAATAAGAATTACCATTTGTATATCTAAATTGACACCAAAATAATCCTTCCTCGTGTGCTTCTGTATCCATTGAAATGAGAGGATAAGTGCCTACTGGAATATAGCTACTATCTCCGAATTTAACTACATCATTTGTATTTCGAGACATAAAGGCTTGGTTTTTATTTGGGGTAATAATTTTTAAAGACTTATTCTCTACTTTTACATCAATAGTAGCATCTACTATTTCGCACCTATCGTCAGGAAGATTATATACCGCATAACAAGAGTGTCCATCAGGCAATCTAATCTCACACCAATAGAACCCTTGCTCCCCAGACGTATTTTCTTTACTAAGAATTTTATAATCTCCAACCGGAAGATAGTCCTTCCCATCTACCTTAACTACATCATCTACATTTTTAGAACCGAAACCTTGGCATTTATTTTCAATTTTTACTCTATATCTTAAAGCAGATAAATTCTCCACATCTCCACCACCTGTTGAGCCGCCATTAATTAGCGCGGGATAATCTTTATAGGCAATATTCATATCTACATTTCCGCTAATTCCCGGAACTGTTCCTTTTGAGCTATATTGCCAAATTCCATAGGGTCCTTTATATCCAACATAGCCTCTATAATCTGCTATCCAAGTATCGAAACTAGAAAGCTCTGACATATTTAAATAAGCATTTGCGAAAGAAGTATAGGTATAAAGCATTGAGTAATAGCCAGCATTTTGAATAGCTTCTAAGAAAGCTTTACAAATAGAGGTATTCGTTACTTTGCCAAGAGAAGCATAGGTATTTCCATCCTCATAGTCAAAAGCAACTGGCATTGTAAGTTTATAAGGTTTTATCTTTTTTAATACTTCCTGAGCACATACTTTCGCGGCATCTACTGTCTTAGCATATGAGTAAACATATACACCAACATTTAATCCAGCGGCGATAGCATTAGACATATTGATTTCATAGTAGGGGTCATAACCTTCGTTGATAGTCCCATCATAGTTACAGTAACCTACTCGTATAAACGCGAAATTGTATCCCGCATTTTTAACTTGATTCCAATTTATATTTCCTTGATATTTAGATACGTCAATACCTCGAAACTCTTGATTGGGAGCTGTATCAGTAGAACTTCCATAAACCCCGACACTATTAGAACACCCAGCATAATGTGTTGGGTCTAAACCTTTTCCGCTGCGAGTTGAACGAACTTCTAAATGACAGTGCTTGATTGGCGGATTGGCAAGTGCGGCGTTTCCAGAATTTCCCATTACTGCGATAGAATCTCCAGTTTTGACCTTTTGACCTACTTTTACTAAATTCTTCTCGTTATGGCAGAAGTAAAGAAAATTAACTGGGTCTGGGGTTTGGTTTGCGTCCAATTGAACGCAAACATACCATCCCCATTCCCAAGTTAAATCTCCACTACTCTTGTCTACTTTACGAGAAGAAACAACTGTTCCACTAATTGACTTACTATCGTAATCTGGCATTAGAATTGTTGTATTATCTAACCCAACTAAGTCTATCCCACCATGCCAGGTTTTTCCGCCACCTCTTGTATAACCGTAACAGCTATAATAAAATGGGACTTGTGTTCTTCCTTTAAAAATAGACATATGTAATCTCCTTAACTACCTCTTTGAGCGGAAGATAGCTTATCTATTTCTCCACTTTCAGCAGGATTTACATTGATTTTTAATTGTAATGCCTCGATACACTTTTGAACGAATTTATATCCGTATACCCCATAAGCGCCAGTTACAATGGCCGAGACTGCTTGCGCCATTGTCATAGTTTCTCCATTTACCATTCCTATTGACACATCTGGGACCATCATTCCTGCTACATACCCTACTATGATTCCTAAAAGAATACCTGTTGCTTTGATAAGACCTTTTTTACTTTTCTCTTTATCAAAAGTTCCTTCCGCCATGGCGTTAAAGCCGCCAATTAGATTATTTGATAAGACGAGTAATACAAGTCCTCCCAAAGTTAGAATAAAAGGAAGAATTGTTGACCAATCCATAAGCTACCTCCTTATGCTTTCGCACTCATTTGTTCTAGAAGCTCTTTCATTCTTCTTACGTCTGCTTCTTGATAAGTTAATTGTTCTAGATTAGCTACTAAATGGTATTCTGTAACTGGTTCTCCTGTTGAAAGAACAACAGTATCGTATCTGCTTACTCCAATAGAGAATGGTTCATTGTATCCTTCGTAGGTGATATTTTTATCGGTTTCCGTATTGATAATTGAAATTTTCTTTGTTAGTTCTTTATCTGAAAATAGAGTAATAAATTCAGCATCTGTCATCGCATCTAGAGACATATGAATCTCCATTCTGTTTCTAACATTTGATGCGTAACTAGGATAAACTGCGGTTATGGGTAAAACCTCGTATTCTGTTCCATTTGAAAGTTTAATTTTAACCATTTATAATTTCCTCCTTAAACTAAATAACATCCATTCATTAAAATAGTCGCGTTCTTTCCCAAGTGCGTAGCACCGGATTCAACTTCTAACATCAAATAGTAATTCCCATTTGGGGAGTTTATATTGAATTTAGTGCTTGCGGTATATGTTGCGTCGAATCCGTTTGCTTCGGAATAAATAAGCTGTTGAACAACATTCCCGTTTATATCACTTAATGCCACCTTAACATGGGAAAAGCTATTTGTAATAAATGCCCGGAGATTGGCAAAATATATTTGTGAATATCCCCATGAATTGAATCCACCAAGCATAACGCGTCCGTATCCTCGTTCTGTGCCGCCGAATGCGTCAACTTTAATATCTGTGCCACTATTTGTAACGGTAAAATATGCGGCATATCCAAGGTTCTGTGTATTCGCAACTGGTATACCGGGATAAACTGTTTTCTGCTTTTGCCAAACAAGATTATTATTAAAATATACAGCATTAGATGCTTTGTTATTTATATAAACATTTGAAGAAGAGGGGATATTAGTATTGTTATAATATAATGCCATTAATATCCACCTCTTTCAAAAGAAGATTGTAAATTTATGGGGGGGGGCCGATTATATAAAATTTCATCATCATAATATCTCCTTATGATAAGACTACTGAATTGATATGAACCCAGTTAGCACCAACAGTAGAACCACTATATAGATAAATCACTATATTGTTACCTCCACTAACATCAGATATATCCAATGATTTGGAACCAACTGGATTCCAACTTACAATGTTATTATTCTCCCACATCTTAATTTTGTTCGCACCATACAAATTTGTCCAACCAGACGCGACACCAAATCTAAATTGTGCGTATGAACAAGTGCCATCATTAACATTTATTGTTAGTGTTTTCCATGGTGTAAAATCAACCCATAACGCACACTGAGCGCTAGAACCATTATAGCCGCCATTTAAAACAAGAACCTGGTCTGTTTGGCGTGACTCAGCACCCCATCCACCGCCACCATCATTTAAATTGGTATTGTGTTGCCATGTTACCCCAGGGAAAGCTTGGAAAGTTTTCTTCCAAACTAAATTATTATTGTAAAAAACTTGATTAGATGCCTGACTATTTAAATATACATTGTTGGCTGTTGATATTTGTGTATTATTATAGAATAAAGCCAATGTATATCACCTCAGTTAAACATTTATATATAGATTCCCATTATACGAAAAACTACTTGAATCTACTACTTTATTTGTTCCTTCATTTTGATATATAACTCCATCTATTTTCATAGATACTTTTCCACTAGATGGATTATTATTTCTGAAACTTATTGCTCCGCCACCAGCAGTTGACCACCCTGTGATAAAAGTTCCTGTTTGATTGCCCCAACCGTCTCCGCTAGACGGCTGTGCTCCATTAAAGCCATCTGGATAACCCATTCTAGTCGCATATGGAACTGTTACAGTAGATAATACTGCTCCGCTTTTAGATTTTAGTCTAATTGTATTTCCACTAACATCAATAGAAGAGCCGTAAGAAGTCGTTATTGTATTTCCAGAAGCATCTTGACTAGCCTTTGTTGCTGATACAGCACTGTCCGCCGCTAAAGCATTAACCGCATTTCCAGCTAAATCACATGTATCAGCAAAAGAAACCTTGCTTGCTGCTTTATTAGACTTATCTCCAGCATATATAGTTCCGTCATTCGCAATTGCTATCTCTCCATAATTAAGAGAAGCTGGAGCTGCTGGAGAGGCAGTAGTGCTTGATTGTCGTTTATTTTTAATCGCCATAGGTTATTTCCTCCTTGTAAGGAGGAACTCCTCCTTACGAATAACTAATCCACAAATTCCCATTATAACTCATAGTTATATTTGAAGCCCTAGCAGAGTCAGCTTGGTCTGCATGGACACAGGCAAAATATTTCTTTGCTCCACCATAACTACCAGTTCCGCCATAACTTAGCCACCAAGCATAGTGGTCGCTTGTAGCATTTGAAATACTGTATCCCTTAATATTGCCCGTCACACCAGTGGCATTTGTAGCTGTCGTAGCAGTAGTAGCTGAATTAGCTGAACCAGAAGAAACAGCATAACTAACTCTGCTAACAGGGTCATTATCACTATTTCCTACATAGATAGTACCATCTTTACTACAGGCCATTTCTCCATAGTTTAAACTAGAGGGGGGGGCGGCCGAAGCAGCCGAAGTATTTTGCCGATATATTTTTATTGCCATAATAAACACCTCTTAATATAATCCGCCATCGTAATTAAACTCACCGTTTACTGTAACATTGCTACTGAATGTCGTAGCGCCGCTAACGGTGCCACCACTAAAACTAGTTGAAGACCAAGTTCCATCACCACGAAGGAAAGTAGTGGTATTGCCCGGCAATTTAGGAGCTAATCCAGCGGCAGATGTAGAAACAGCACTATAAGTAGTATTATTATCAGTAAGTTCTATGGTGGCCGCACCAGATTGATTTAAAGTAAAGCTACCCTTTACCGCGCCCGCTTGCTTTACTGTAATGGTCGCATTATTAACAGTGGGTTGGGATGGAATAGCCCAAGTGCCGTCTCCTCTTAAATAGCTAGTTTGTTTTCCAGCGGCTGGTGCGGGGACAAGTCCTGAACCACCAGCGGCACTAACAGTAGCAGCTTTAAAGTTAGCATACGTTGTGTTAGGAGGGGCTGTCCATGTGCCATCTTCTCTTAGATACTTTGTTGTTCCAGCTGTTGTGCTTGGTGCTGGAACCAATCCAGCTTTAGCTCCTGTGCCAGATTTAACGAACGTTGAATATGTCGTGTCAGTTAGGGCAATTGTTTCAGCGGAAGTCTGATTTAGAGTAAAAGAACCTTTGGATGCGCCGTTTTGTGTAATTGTTATAGCAGGGTTATTGGCAACAGAATCAGTCCATGGAACATTTACAAACGCTTGCCCAGAACTATTAAGTTCAACCGGATAGTTTTTTCCACTTTCAGCATATCCAATTTTAATTAAACCAAGTGTGCCAGAAGTGGCTTGAGAATACGTTGTATTGGTATCTGTCCAAGGCACTTTAACAAATGCCTTACCTTCAGAACTAAGTGAAACAGGATAGTTCTTATCAGAAGCTTTATATCCAATTTTAACAAGTCCAAAGGTTGTTGATGTAGCTTGGCTATAAGTTGTGTCTGTCAAAGGAATGGTTAATCCATTACTCTGGTTAAGACCGAACGCTCCTTTTGAAACCCCGTTTTGAGTAATAGTTATTGTTGAATTATTGACTGTTGGCTGCGAAGGAGAAGCCCAGTTACCATCGCCGCGTAAAAAAGTGTTCTGCTGGTTGGAGGACGGGGCTGGAACAAGTCCAGCCCCTCCGCCGGTTGAAGAAGTTGCTCCTTTGAAAACAGCGTAAGTCGTATCTGTGAATTTTGCGTTTGCTGGAACAGCCGTTAAAACTGTCAATCCATTAACTTTCTCTGCGTTATCTACGATACCGTCCCCATCTTTATCGTAGACTTCTTTTAACATATCACCTTCGCCTAAAACTTCTCCAGTCATATAAAATTCATTATCAAGGTCTACCTCATCTGCCGCTTTCGCAGTAAGGAATTGAGAACGAGTTAGCTTGTTGATTTTTAAAGAACTTAATAAAGTTTCTGTTTTAGTTGGCATCGTCTCACCTCTTAGTAAGTTCCTGCGTCATAATTTAATTCGCCATTTACTATTGAAATGTTCGCGTCTTCTATTGAAATGTTTCCGTTTGATACTGTAATTGGGTGACCGGAAGCATTTATAGTTAATTCGTCGGTCAAACTTGCCGCTCCACCATTAGGTATAGCTCCAATATTCGCTGGGGTTAAATTTACATTACCTGTGCGATAGGTAGATTCTGCGTTACCCTTTACACCTGAAACCGCACCAGATGGGACACTTATTGTCGCCCATGTTCCGTCTCCGCGAAGATAGGAAGTAGTATTTCCAGGGAGTTTCGGAGCTAGGCCGTTAGCACTTGTTGATACTACTCCATAGGTTGTATCGGTAAACTTCGCATTTGCTGGCACCGCTGTCTGGACGGTAAGTCCATTTACTTTTTCCGCGTTATCCACGATTCCATTGTTGTTGGTATCGTAGACATTTTTTAACATATCTCCCGTTCCAGCAGATGCCATAGCGTCGTCAACGTATTTCTTATTCACAACATGATTATCAGAAGTCGGAGCGTTGGAAACCGATACTGGGCCACCAAAACTTGTATTAACCCCAGATATATTCATTACCGACGTTTCGGCCCCGTTGGTTGTCTTAGAAGTTATTTGAAAGTTATTGGTAGGCTTATATGCCTTTACACGATATACTGTTCCGTCATCAACAGTCCACTGTAAACCAACATTATTCGTTCCACCCTCTAACCATCCAGTATATGTTCCGCCAGACGATGATATAGCTCCTATTTCTGCTGGTGTAGGCCTATTAGATTCGTTATATATCTTTATCCACGGTTGCCAAGTTTGAGCTGAACCATCATATAGTCTTTGATATACTTTATTTTGATAATTATCTTTTGCCGTTTGTAAATAGAATCCGCCAGCTACTCTATTACATTCTAATCCAAAGGCATTTGCGACATTAAAGGGAGAGTTTATAACTTGATTCCCTCCGGCAGCATAGTAAAAACCTAAATCAACTTTAATATCATTCAAATCTTCGTTAGTTAATTGAATTACTCCAATGTCTTCAGAGGTAGGTTTATCTGCTTCTGAAAAGATTCGATACCAAGAACTCCAGGTTACAGAGGCTGTGTACAAATTCCTAAAATATTTCTTTGGGTTACTTATAGAATATGTTGAAATTATTTGCCTAATGCCAGCACCAGTGGAAATTACCTCCATGCCAAAAGCATGTGAAGTTGGACAGTTTAATAAGGTTGCGGCATAACTATTATATAAACAATGGAAAAATCCAAGATTTGTATAAGTATTTAAATCTGCGTTTTGATAAATCTGTTGATAATTTAAATTTAAAGTTAGGTCAATATCACTACTTCCGTCTATAAAAACCGTTCCAGATACAGCGCCCACAGCATTTAAAGTTCTGGCTGTTCCCCATTTGGCTGTAGTAATATTAGCACTACCATCAAAAGAAGTTCCATTAATAGTGCGCGCAGTAGATAACTTATCCGCTGTTTCTGAGTGATGAACAGTTGGAGAACCGTCAGCAAAAGTAACATCTCCATTAGTAGAATCCTCTACAATACCAGCAGTAGTTCCATTTGCTCTATTGATTGAGGTAGATAAATCATAAAGATAATACCAGCCTGCCGCACTCCCAAGAGAACCATCAGTATAGTAATACAGTAAATCTCTTCTCTTATCACTTGGCAATAAAGTTACCGCAACTGTTACCGCATCCCACATTTTTGGACTTGGATAAGTGGCTGTAATTTTTGCTTTCACGGCAGTATCTATGATGCTCTGAGCAGGCCATTCCGCTCCCGTTATATCAATAGAAAGTCCAGACAAATAGTTATATTTAGGAATGTTATCAATTTGAGACTGAATATTCCCTTTTATATTCTTTAAAGACTGGATTTCGCTTGTAGTTACGTCAGTAGTAACAATATTGCCAACATTATCAGTAACTACTGCTAAATTTTTATTGGTTACTGTTATACCGTCCGAACCATATTTGGCATTGTTAATGTTACCTTTAACTATTAAATCTCCCTTTTTATCAGGAGTCCCTTCAACAGTAACATCACCATATACTGGCCCGCCATTCTTACTATAGTAATTATTCTTTACGTAATCAACATTAGTAATCTGTGTTCCAGTTACTTCATCTGGCATTGGAGTTGTCGGAATGCCAGTTAAATGAGGACTATCAATAGGTGCGAACTTGCCGTCCGTTTCGTCAGAATCATAGTAATAAGTTTCAATAAATTCTACGTTTGGAATTCTTTTCTTATTAGTTACGTTCTTTGGAAGAGTTTCATTTAAAACTAAATTGCCACTAGCTTCTCCATCAACAGAATGAATGTAATTTCCGTCTGCTTCGGTTTTATTATAATAGTTTTCCTCTACAAACTCACCTGTCGCAATCTGGCTAGTTCCTAATTTTGTTGCTTTTGGAGCAGTAGGAACACCAACAAGAGGGGCGCTATCAAGAGGTGCGTAGTCTCTGTGTATGTATTCAGCATTAACAAGCCGCTTATCGTTAGCTTCTTTATCAGAAATTGTTTGTGCTTTTGGTTCCCAATCAAGTTTTATAGTAAAATCTCTCAAATCAAGAACTGGATTATCTCCGTTCACATAAACCTTATCTTCTGAATCAGAATTTAATTTCAAAGAACCATCAGCTATTTCATCTTCTGGATAGCCTTTAATACTATGCGTAAAAAGAGTGGTATAACCCTTTAAAGTTAAATCACCAATCATTACGTCTCCACGTTTTCTAACTAAGTGATTAACTACATTATCAAATCTCATTTCTAAATCACATTGAGAAAAAATCATATCCTCTTCTGAGATTGTAGAAATTCCAACGGCAAAGAAATTTGTAATACTATCAAAAGTATATATTCTTCGCGGCCCTCCAGACGCTCTCTCTGATGGAGCATTTATATCAAAAACAACAGGAGAATCTAATTTATATATAACATCTATTGGATTTGAATATAAGAATCCTTGTAAACCATTCTCATATTCTTGATTTGTTTGACCAGGGTTTCTTTGAAGATGGTCATAATTTATTCTTATATAAACTTTACCATCATGGAAAGCTATACATTCAGTATCACTTACCGCAAAATCATCAATACTTTTTGCTGAAAGAACATTTGAATCTCCATAAATAAGTGAATTATCAACCCAAGAAGTTTGTCCAAATGATAATTCAAACGGAACAGTCGAATTTCTAAAACCACTTCCAACAGCAGAAACTTTCCATCCATCTTCATAAGTTAGAGTATCTCTCTTTATATTGTGGCATATTAATGATTTGTTAAAATCGCAATAATCACTAGCTACCAAGTCAAGTGAATATAATGGAGTATCCATCTCCAAAGAAAAGTGTTCATATTGATTATCATAATAAACTACTTCACCCGATAACCAATAATTATTAAATTCTTCTAAATTTATTTCTCTTTTATCCGTAAACTGTAATTCCACAGCAACATATTCAACATTGTTTGGAATAGTTATTTTAGAATCATGCGGTAAAAGACTTGTTGAAAAAACTCCATCTGGTTCATTTAAACGATTTACAGAAACTACTTTTAAATTAAAAATTCTCCATTCGTCTTCAAAAGTGTAAGTTTCTCCTTTGTTTACCTTCGCAGGTTTCAGAGTTCTAACAACGGTATTGTCTTCTTTATTACCAAAAGAACCAATATCTATTTCTCTAGTCGTTAATAAATCTCTACCAATAGCAAAAAGATTTATGATGTCTATACCAGATAAAGTAGATTTATTCTCAAAACTTTTTACCAATACTGGATTTTCTAATCTATGAATTGTTTCCCCATAAACAAGACAATCCAATACATCGGTTTCAATCCCATAGTCTTTATAAATAAATTTACCTGTTTTTACGATTGGCGCGCCTAGCAATGACTCAGAGGCATTATCTGGAACTCCAACTGCGTTATCAACATAATCGAATATATCTGTCGCTTTCCCATGTGTATCGTAAATAGATTGTAACATATCCCCGCTTACGCCAGTTACAGATACCCACTCTCCATTTACCCTAACATAAATCTTTCCGTCTGTTGGAGCTTCAAATACGTAATCATCTGGATAAATTCTATACCAATTTCCATTGCGACGTGCCCAAGTCCATCCTTTTGTATTTTCGTCATTAGGCGCGTCCGTCACATATCCGTAAAATAAATCTGATTTTTTTACCTTTTGTGTTTCTGACGCTCCTTGAATATCAACAGGAAGAAAATCATTATCTCCAACAGAGTAAGTCTGACCTAATTGATTTATTCGTTTGTAGGTTGCCAATAAACTCACCCCTTTCTTTTCTAATCTAAAAAAAGAGTAGTAAAACTTATTTGCTACTCTATAAACTTATTCTCCTATTTTGTTAATAATATCTTCCAAATCTTTTATAGCTACTTTTATATAACCTTCTCTATAATATAATCCATTTTCAAAAATTGAACTTATAATATTATAAATAGGCGAACTACCATTGATTTTAAAATTTTGTCCTTTACAGAAAATTCCTGTAATTTTACGAGCGTAAGATAATGGCATTTCTTTATAAGTTTTAAATTCTTTTTCTCTTGTAAGACTAAGAAATCTTTTTTCTTCCTCTAAATACCATTTAGCTTTTTCTAAATCTTCAACTAAAGTATCAGGATTCTTTTTTCCCGCTCTACAAATATATTTAACAGCATTTCCAAGACAGAAATCTAAATTAAATATCTCTATAAAATCTACAACTTCAAAACAACTGGAATTGTAATGAGATGGATGATTTATATTTTCAATTTCCATTTTTTTCTCTCCTATATAATAATAATAATATAAATTATCTTAAAAGTCAAATTTATATTATAACTTAATTTTTTAAATTTGGAAAATTCTCTTTCTTTTATCTTTCTTTGGAGTGTGAGGGGTTTCTTTCTTTTTCTTTCTCTTGTGCTCCACTCATTTGGATATCCTGTCAGCGATTGTACTTGCCACATAGCTTTCATCTTTTATCTTCGCTACAAAGCCCTCTGCCGTAATCCAACCTAAAATACTTTGAATCAAATCCTTAGTTTTTCCTTCTCGTCCAATATCAACATGGATTTCCACATACGCGCGGATACCTTCCTCATGGAAATACTCATTCAATTCCCGCGCAATTTCAAGGCTTTTTTCTGTTTCAGTAAAAATCTTTGTATTAAGATTCTTTATTTTTGGTAATAAATCAATATGGTAAAAAAATACTCCACCATGACCTTCATTAATAAGGCAAATTACAACTACCATTTTAGTTTTATATGTATTTTGAGAATCGGTTCCAACAATAACTTTATAATTACCTTTCTCTTGTAAAATTGACTTTTTTAAATAATTAAAAACCTGCTCTTTTTCAAGAGTGCCATAAGTAGGACTTTTAAATTTCATAATTATCTTCCTTTACATAAGTTTTTCTCTTTCGTTGACAGCTAATTCATCAACTAATTCATTATAATAGTTACCTGAATGTCCTTTAACTTTTGAAATTGTAATTTGAGGATTTTTAAAATAAGGAATTAGTTTTTCCCATAAATCTTGATTAGCTACAGGTTCCTTTTTACTATTCCTCCATCCATTCCGTTCCCAAGAACAGTACCATTTATTAAGATAACAATTACATAAATAAGCGCTATCGGTATATAAAATAACTTCATCACCAAAAGAAAGCTTGGGAATCATACTTAATCCCTCAATAGCTCCAGTAAGTTCCATTCTTTGGTTTGTAGTAGGCATCTCGCTTCCACTTCTAATCTCATACTCTTGATTAGCTTCGTTTTTAATGAGTATTGCGGCCCAACCACCTTTCGCATTCGCTCGCCCATTATTGCTAGTGGCTCCATCAGTATAAATATAATACCTCATCTTTATTCACCTTTCTTCTAAACTTCCTTTTATTAAATTTCTTATCTGTTCTAATAGAATTTAATCTTGCTCTCTGGCAATAATATTTTCTAGCAAACTTATCTTCACGAGTCACTTTCTTATGATAATTATTTTTCATATAAATTAACTCCTTTACGATTATATTATACCACAAAATCGTAAAGGAGTCAACTTCTTATCTATTCAATTTTCCATTCATATTAGCTAAAGTAATATGCATATCTGTTAATTTATCACTACAATCGCCTAATTTTCTTGATACGTCTTTTTCTGAATCAACGGCTTCATCAACTTTTGAATTTAATAACTCTAGCATTGCTTGCGTGCTTTTTAACGCGGCAGTATTGTTTTCGATAACTTTATTTGAGTTGTCTAGACTCTTTTCATACTGGCTGGTTATTTTAGAAATCTCCGCTGTTTGCCTTGAGTTATCTCTAATTAAATCCTCAAATGCTTTATAGCGAAATGGCGCGACCTTCCAAAAATAGTAAACAAAGAAAATAATTAATCCAATACACATTATTAAATATAATGGTGTACCAACTAATTTGTCAACTATGTTGAAAAATCCTTCAACATCCTTCATAGAGTCACCTCCCTCTAAAGGATAAGTAAATTTATTTTATGATTCGTCTATCTTTTTGTTTTGCTTGACTTTTTGTTAATCTTATGGTATAATAAATATAGAAAAATGAAAAGAGGTATTTGAATGGAAAATTTATTTGAATTATCACCAGAGAAATACTGGGATTTCCCATCGTCATATTCAAAAGAAAGAAAAGAAAGTGAAATTTTAACTAGGATTGCCAGTGATGATTATATTGCCTCATTAAAAAAAGATGGCCATTATAATCGAACCGTTATCGCAAATGGAAGAATTGCAATGCAAAGTAGAACTATATCAAAAGTGACTGGAGAATATGCTGATAAAACAGCTCATGTCCCACATATTGTAGATAGTTTGAAAAAACTTCCGGAAGGCACTGTGATAATTGGAGAACTTTATCAGCATGGGAAAACTAGCAGTGATATGACTTCCGTTCTGCAATGTCTCCCAGAAAAAAGTGTTAAACGACAAAAAGGAGAATATGGATTTGTTTACTATTATATTCACGATTGTTGGTATTATAATGGACAAAATCTAATGGACGAACCATATTCAAAAAGAATTGAATACGTTCAGAAAATTTTCAATAATTTTCTAAAAAATAATCTTTATATCGAAGTAGCAGAATATGCGAAAACACCAGAAGAAATTACAAATCTTCTTAATTATGCGAGAGAAAATGGGGAAGAAGGTATTGTAATGGTTAGAAAAGATGCGATTGTAAATCCTGGGAAACGAACGGCTTGGAAAACAATTAAAGTTAAAAAAGAATTAGAGAAAGAAGTAGATTGCTTCTTAACTGGGCATTATAAAACTCCAACTAGACTTTATACTGGAAAAGAGCTTAGGAGTTGGATTTATTGGGAAGATTTAAAAACCGGAAATCTTGTATCTGGTAAACTATTTGAAGATTATGAAGCCGGGAGACCAATAGAACCAGTTACAAAACCATATTATTTCGAGTGGGCAGGTTCTCTCGAACTTGGAATTCTTCATAATGGCAAAGTTGAAGAATTGGGATATGTTTCTGGCGTTAATGATGAAATTAAACAAGCTATTGTTGAAGAGCCTAACAAGTATTCTATGCGTCCTTGTAAAGTCACAGCAATGGAGTTTACAGATGATAAAAAGTTGCGCCACCCTCGTTTCGTTGAATTTAGAGATGATTTGAATATTGAAGATTGTAACTGGGAGAAAATTTTTGGAGAAGAGTAATTATGTCAAAAGCTATCACTTGTGGGAAATTTAAAGAGCTATTTAAAAATTGTTCTGATAATACAATTATGAATTTCTCATTCCTTATGTCTTTTGAAGATATAAGAAAATGGTTTGAAGATGAAGTCAATAAAGAAAAAACAGAGTATTTTAAAAGAGGATATCAGTCTTGTATTGATAATGAAATAAGGACAAAATATGGCTTTGAGAAAGAAGATTGTTGTTTAAATTGTCGATATTATTTTGATTATGGTGGATATTCATTAGAACCTGTAAAAAATAGTAAAATGAAAATTGGGAAAATTTGTCCTTTGTTTTCTAAATAGAAAATAGCCATTTCCTTAAACGGGAATGGCTATACTTTTACTTTAATTTTGGAGAGATTTCTCCAAAAGGAGGACGTTTTATTTGAAGCTAGTTGATACAAACGTATTGTTAGACTATCCTAGGATTGTGGAAAATTATGATGATATTGTTCTTCATATTTCAGTTTTAAAAGAATTAGATAACTTGAAGAATAAAAATCAAGAGATAGGAAAGAAAGCACGCAAAGCATCTAATTTAATCTTTAATAACAAGAATAAAATTACTTTTAATAAAGATGTAATTAAAGATGATTATGTAGATGATATTCTTATTTATTTAGCAAAGAAAAATAGATACATAATCGTTTCAAATGATATTAATATGTTAATCAAATGTGAATTTGAAAACATTGAAAGTATGACATATTCTTATCCAGATGATAATTATACTGGAATTACACGACTAAAAATTGGTATTAATGATGAAGATATTGCGAAAATTTACGAAGGCGCGCCAACTAATTTAAAACTTTGCGAAAATGAATATGTATTTATCTATAATGAAAATACAGTAGATGAATTTAAAAACAAACAAGGCAAGTTAATACAGTGTCCTTATTGTTCTATTGAACAAACATCTTATAATGAAAAAGTAAAACCTAGGAATCCAGAACAAAGAGCTTTAATTACGACTCTTTTAGATAAAGATAATACAATAGTATTCGCAACCGGTAATTACGGCACTGGAAAATCATATTTACTCTATTCTTTTGCTCTTCACGAATTATCAAAAGGGTCAATAGATAAAATTGTAATAGTTCCAAATAATGCTCAGAATGAAAACACTAGAGAACTTGGAACTCTACCAGGAGATATGTTCTCTAAAGAGTTGGTTTATATGGGCCAAATAGTCGATATCCTTGGAGATTCAATAGAGGTTGAAAGACTTTATAACGACGGTTTGATTGAAATAATGCCGATTGCCGTAGCTAGAGGTCGTAACTTAGAAAAAAGCATTGTTATAGTAAATGAAGCACAAAATTTAACTGAAGACCATATTAAGTTACTAATTGCCCGATGCGCTGCGGGGACAAGAATATTTTTTGATGGGGATACAAAACAAACTGACGCGAAAATTTTTAGAGAAAAAAGTGGTCTTAAACTTCTAACTAAATTAAAAGACAGTGAAAAATTTGGCGACTTATTTTCTATGGTAAGACTTGAATCTATTGAGCGAAGCAGAACTGCTCAGGCCGCGCAATATTTAGACGAAATAGAATAAATTTCAAAGTCAAGCATTAATTTGCTTGACTTTTTCTTTATTTTATGATATAATTATAATAGGTAAAGGAGTGAGTAAATGATTGATGAATTAGAGAAAGAATTTCGTTCCATTGGAATCGAAATTAAAAGCCATGGATATTATAAAACAATAGGAGAAATTTTTGAAGAATTGAAAAACAAGTGGAATTTTATACCCCTTAATGATAGGGATGATTTTATATCTTCAATTTCTACGATACTTGAAGGCGGTGATACAATTGAATAATTATACTATTAATGATATTGAGTCTCTTTCTTTTAAAGATGGGGTTAGGAGAAGAATTGCTATGTATCTTGGTTCCGCCGACATGCAAGGTGTATACAATGCGATTCAAGAAATTATCTCCAATAGTGTGGATGAATACTATATGGGTTATGGGAATAGAATTGAAGTTGGTCTTGGTCCTAATAATATGGTTGTAATTACGGACAAAGGAAGAGGCGTTCCTTTCGGTATTAGAGAAGATGGTTCAAATGTGCTAGTGGATATTTTTTCAAAAGCTCACACTGGCGGAAAATTTAATGATAAAGTATATAATTCTGTTGCTGGTCTTAATGGAATAGGCGCGAAAGCAACATGCCTTTCTTCTTTTAAATTTAATGTTAGTGTAGTAAGAGAGGGACGTCATGCTATAGCCTCTTGGGAAAAAGGAGAATTAATATCCTATAAAGAAGAAGATTGGAACAATAAAGAAGCTCATGGAACCTCAATTCAATTTGCTCCCGACCCAGAAGTTTTTAATGTAGAACCTATTGATATTAAATTTGAAGAACTTTGTAAAAGATGTAAAAATCTTTCATATTTAACAAAGGGTTTAACTTTTTCTCTTGCAAATTCTGTGACTAGCGAACAAATTGAATACTGTGCGGAAAATGGATTGATTGATTTGATTAAAGACAATGTTTCTAATCCAGTCCATCAAACTCCTATTTATTTCGAGATGGAAGATGGAGAAGAGCATATAGAAGTAGCATTACAATGGACGCATGGTAAAGAGCGAGGTTTTACTTTTACTAATGGTCTTTATCATAGCGAAGGCGGAACTAGCCAGACTGGCTTAAAAACAGCGATTACTAATTTTATGAAGAAACAAATCAAAAGTGGAATGGATGGAGATATGGCTAGAACGGGATTAGTATATGCTGTATCATGTAAAACACCTAATCCTTCTTTTGCTAATCAAACAAAAACCAAAATCAATAATACATCTTTAAGAGGTCTAGCTCAAAGAGCTACAACTCAAGCACTTGGAAACTTTAAAAATATCTATCCCAACGAATTTGAAAAAATTCTAACTTTTTTATTAAAAGAGAAGAAAGCAGAAGAAGCAGCACAGAGAGCAAGAAAGCAAGTTCTCGAAGCAACTAAAGATATAGAAAAGAATCAAAAGAAAAAAGTCTTTTCTTCTGATAAATTAAAAGATGCTGAATTTCTAGGACAAGACTCTATTCTTTTAATTGTAGAAGGTAATTCCGCGGCTGGAGCTATGGCTTCCGCGCGAGACGTAAAGAAATATGGTATTTTAGGAATTCGAGGGAAAATTATTAACTGTCTTGCTCATCCAGAAGAGAAAATCTTTGAAAATGAAGAGATTAAACTTCTCCTTAGTGCCATGAACATAGTTCCGGGAAAATACGATTCTAAAAAATTACGTTATGGTAAGATAGCTATTTGTACAGATGCTGATTCAGATGGCTATCATATTGGCTTATTGATTATGTCCGCTTTGCGTTACTTGGCTCCACAATTCCTTGAAGAGGGTAGACTTTGTTGGCTACGTTCGCCACTTTACGTTGTTCACAATAAGAAAAATAGTTATTATTTTACCGATGAGGAATTTAATGCTGCTAGAGGTAAAATAAAAGGAGAAGTAAAGCGAGCAAAAGGTCTTGGAGGACTTAACGCAGAAGAAGCACATGAATCTATGTTTACGGAAGAATATCAAAGACTTGATATACTCTATCCAAATGCTGAATCTCTTTCTTTGCTAGAGGATTTGATGGGAACCGATGTTGAACCACGAAGGAATTTTATTTTCAGCAATATTGATTTTTCTACTATAAGAGAGTAAGGAGATAAAAATGGAATTAACACCTATAATTAAAGAATCATTTGCTCAATATGCTGGAGCAGTTCTTCAATCAAGAGCATTGATTGACGTTCGTGATTGTCTCAAACCTTCCGCACGTCAAATCTTTTATTCGATGAATTTAAATAAATTAACCTATTCTAAGCCATTTAAGAAAACTAATAATGCGGTTGGTTTAGCTATGGCTGATTTCTATGTTCACGGAGATGCTTCTTGCGAAGGAGTAATTATGCGCGCTGGACAACCTTTTGCCATGAGATATCCTCTTGTTGAAGTTGAAGGAAATTATGGAAATTTGATAGAAAGCGGGAACTGGGCGGCGCCACGATATACTGAATCAAGACTTTCCTCTTTTAGTAACCTTCTTTTTTCTGACATTGAAAAAGAAGTAATCCAAGAGTGGAGAAATAATTATGATGATACAAAACAATATCCATCTGTGTTAGCTAGTAAAGGATTTTACAACATTGTTAATGGGACAGTAGGAATCGGTGTAGGAGCAGCTGCTTCAATCCCATCGTTCAATCTAAGCGAAGTAAATAATGCAATGGTTAAGTTACTACAAAATCCAGATATTGATTTTGATGAAATTTATTGTCGTCCGGATTTTCCTACTGGTGGTATTATTTTAAATGAAGATGAAGTAAAAGAATCTTTGAAAAATGGCCGAGGAAAATCTTGTAAAATTCGGTCTGTTGTTGAATTTGACCCAGAGGAAAGTTGTCTTATTGTAAGAGAAATTCCTTATGGAGTATACACAAATACGATTTGTGGAGAATTAGAGCATATTCTTAATAACGATGATAAACACGGAATTGAAAGATTCAATGATTTGACAGGTAAACAGCCTTGTATTAAAATATATTTAACGAAAAAAGCCAATCCAGCACAGGTTCTTCGATTTTTGTATAAAAATACTTCCTTACAATCTTACTTTGGAATTAATATGACTATGCTTGAAAACGGTAGATTTCCCAGAGTCTTTGGATGGAAAGAAGCGCTTCAATCTCATATAAGTCATGAAAAGGAAGTTTATCGAAAGGGATTTGAATTTGATTTGAAAAAAATTAATTCTAGAATCCATATTATAGAAGGTATCTTGATTGCTCTTGCTAATATTAATGAAGTTGTTGAGACGATTAAAAAATCAGCTTCTACTATTGAAGCAAGCAAAAAATTACAAATCAACTTTTTACTTTCTGAACAGCAAGCAAAAGCAGTATTAGAAATTAAACTTTCTCGTTTAGCTCATTTGGAAGTTGAGAAACTTCAAAAGGAAAAAAATGAACTAGAAAAAGAAAAAGAGAGACTAGAAAATATCCTTAATAATGAGGAATTGTTAAATCAAGAACTTATTAATGGATGGAATGAAGTTGCGAGAAAATTTGGTGACGCGCGCAGAACAAAAGTATTAAATATTGAAAAAGAAGATGATGAAGAACCAATAGAGAAAAAGCAGTTGGTTATTTATCTAACTAATTTAAATAATATTTATGCTTATGAAGATTCAATGCTTATCTCTCAGCGGCGCGGAGGCGTAGGGACAAAGTTGAAACTTTCTAGTAATGAATTTATTAAACAAACTATTACAGAAACAAATTACAATAATTTATTAGCTTTCACTGATAAAGGAAAAGTTTATAATTTGATTTTAGACGAAATTGAATTAAACGTAAAAACTCCAATTAGTTCTATAATTGAGCTAGAGGATGGAGAAATTGTTTCAACTCTTATTTCTGATGAAGGAGCAGTAAATAGTGAATACATCCTTTTTATCACTAAAAACGGAACAGTTAAAAAAACAGAATTAAAAGAATATCGTTTTAAGAAAAACGGAGGTATCAGCGCGATTAAGTTGAGAGAAAATGACTATATTAAAAACGTTTTTCTTATTAATACTAATGATTGCGTTGGTATTGCTTCTAAAAACGGATATTTTGTTTATTTCTCAACAAATGAAATCCCGTCAACAGGGCGAACTACTATTGGATTAAAAGGAATTAATTTAAAAGAAGATGAAGTATGCGGAGCTATTATTATAAATGATAAAGTAAAAGAAATTGTTTCAGTTACAAAAAATGGTTTTATAAAGAAAACTCCAATTACAGATTTTTCAAAAGGTTCAAGAGGTAACAAGGGAGTCATAGTGCATAAATTGGATGAAGACGATGAAGTTATTACGCTTGCAGCTACTACCGATACGAATAAAGAGATTCTTGTGTCGAGTTTAAATAGTATTATAAAATTTAGTTTAAATGAGGTACAGTCTTCTAGTAGAAATACAATTGGTACACACTCTATTAGATTAAGGGATGGACAAAGCATAACAGGGATGGTGGTAATATAAATGCAAGAAAAATATTTAAAACATTATAATGAATTGAAAGCTTCAATTCAAAGAGTGCTCGATGATATTTATGATATGATTGATGCTACTGAACAAGCAGGTATTTCAGATTCCCGCACCGACACTTTAAAAAAGGTCGCAGTACAATATGAAGAACTTCTAAAAAGATTCAAAAATAAGGAAGATATGACAAGCTTAGAACAATCAGAAATTTTAATTATTGTGAATCAAGTTATTACATCAATGGAATCACAAAGAACTAAATTAACTAAGGCTATAAATGGGATGAAGAATATAAAGTTAAAATTGTGAAAAACGCACAAATTCGTAATCAAAAACTTGATTTTTTCGTGAATATATGATATAATATATATAGTGGTTAAGGAAAGCCACAGAAAATAAAAAAAACTTTTTTAAAAAGAATTTTGGAGGAAAACAAAATGACAGACAATAGCAGAAAAGTATTTGATTTCTTGAAGGAGCATCACGGTGCTAAGATGACGGCTCAGGAACTTGCGAAGGAGCTTGACGTTACCATTAGTGCTGTAACTGGTTCAGTTAACGGTCTTGTGAAGAAGGGTTATGCAATTCGTGAGGAAGTTTCTACTCAGAATGCCGATGGTAAGCCCGTTATCACAAAGTATATTTCTTTGACTGATGCTGGTCTTGCATTTGACCCTGATGCAGTTGTTGAAAAGACAGATAAATAATCTAATAGCTTTATTTTAAATATAGAGTTATTGGGAGGAAAAAAATGTTAAAACAATCTAAAAACGAAGTAGTAATTGAAGGTATTCTTAACGAAGTAGACCTAGAAGTAAGAAAAGACAAGAATGATAGAACTTATATTAGCGGTAAAGTTTTTTTCCTTGTCCAGCAAACTATTAATGGAGTAGAAGATATTGATATTATCCCCGTTAATGTTTTTGCTTATGAATTAACTAAAGCCGGCAAGCAGAATCCCGCTTTCAAGAGCGCAAAAGATTTGTTGGATAATTATAAATCTATTAGTTCTCTAGGCGGTGGGCGCGATGCAATTGAAAGTGCCGATAAATATATGGTTACTGGTGCTAATATCGCCGTTAATCAGTTTACTGCGGCAGATGGAAGAGAAGTTACCTACCCTCTAATCAGAGGTAGCTTCTTCCAGAAAGTAAATGTTAATAAGTCTTTGCAGCCAGAGGCTTCATTTACTCAAGAGATTTTGATTAAGAAAATCGAACCAGAGGTCAAGGATGATGTTGAAACTGGTAGACTTCTTATCGACGGTATAGTTATCCAGTATGGTGAAATTCCTGATATTATTACCTATGTTGTTGCTAGCAAAGAAGCAATTGATTTTATTGATAATAATTGGGCACCAGAAGATACAGTAAAGATTGGTGGTCGTATCCGTTGGTCAGTTACTGAGGATACAATTGAAGATAATACCGAAGTTGGTTTTGGTACTCCCGAAAAGAGAGTTGTTCAGAAGACACTTAGAGAGTTTGTTATTACGAGTGGTTCTGGTAGCTATCCTGAGGAAAGCAGCTATAACACAGAAGAAGTTGTAGCGGCTTTGCAGAAGAAGAAAGAGGACTATGAGGCGAAGCAAAAGGAAAACCAAACTCCTAAAGCATCCCCTCGCTCTCGTGGATTCTAAAACAAATGGGTAGCAAGAATAATCTTGCTACCCTTCTTTTATTCTGGAGGTAATATTTATGGCAGTAGATTTATTAAACTTGGAACCAACTAAAATAAGTAGAGATTTGAAAGGTAAATACATGCTCTTTTATGGGCTGCCTAAAACTGGCAAAACTTCTTTGGCAGTTAGATTTCCGAAATCTCTTTTGTTAGCTTTTGAAAAAGGCTATAATGCATTGGCGAATGTTATGAAATATGATATTCCCAACTGGAGAACTATGAAAGAGGTTTTGCGTGAATTACGCAAACCAGACATTCAAGAAAAATTTGATAGCGTTATCATTGATACAGCATCTATTGCTTGGGAGAAATGTGCTGATTACATTTGCGCGCAGCATGGAGTAGCTGAATTAGGTGATGTTGCTTGGGGTAAAGGATTCTCAGCCTGTAAAAAAGAATTCCAAAAAACTCTCCAAGAAATTTCAATGCTTGGCTATGGAATTGTTTTCTTGGCTCATGCGGAAGAAAAAATTCCAATGGGCGGCAAAGAAGAAGATATGTATATTGCTCCAAATTTAGATAAACGTCCTTATTCTATTATTAATGGAATGGTGGATATTATAGCTTGTATTGATATTGATAAAGAAACACGAGAACGTTTCCTTCAAATGAGGTCTACACCTGCGATTTTTGCTGGAAGCAGATTTAAATATATGCCTGCGCGTATTCCTCTTTCTTACGAGAACCTTGTAAATGCTCTTGGTGAGGCAATTGAAAAAGAGGGAGAAGCTAATGGTGGAAGAATTGTTGATGAAAGGGTTGATTTAAAAGAGGAAAAAGAACGCTCTTTTGAAGAGTGTATGGATGAAGCTAGAGAGCTTTGGACCGTTATTCAAGATAAAGACCCCTCTGACGCAATGATAGACAAACTTTTAAAGATTGTCGAAAATAATTTTGGTCAGAAAATTAAACTTTCGACAGTATCTCCAGAACAGCAAGATTTGTTAGAACTAACAATTCTTGATTTGAGAGATTTGAAAAATAGTTTATAAGATAAGGGGATATAAGTTTCGACTTATATCCCTATTTTGTTGACATTTTCTCAAAAGTGTGTTATAATGGAGTAAAGGATGTGATATAATGGCCAGAGCACCAGTAAAATGTCTATATTGCGGAGAAATTTTTGATAGGAATAAAGAACCTTGTCAAAAAATAGGACTAAGATATGCTCATCAAGAATGTTATGATTTAAATTTTACAGAAGAGGACGATTATAAAGAAAAAATATATCAATTTGTAAAAAAAATATTTGGTCCAGATTATAAATATCAATCAATAGAAAGTCAAAGAAAAAATTTTCTAAAAAAGGGAATGACTAATAAAGGCATATATTACACCTTAAAATACTACTTTGAGATTCAAAATGGTTCTATTGAAAAATCGGCTGGTCGCATAGGCATAGTGCCATATGTCTATGAAGAAGCCCAGGAGTATTATGAGAAAATTGATAAAATGGCTAGAAATTTAGCTGAGTCAGTTCAACAGGCAATGAAGGAAAGAATAGTTGATGTTGATTTAATTGAGACACAACAGAGTCAAAAGAGTCGAAAAATAGATATGAATTCTTTAGAGTAAGTAGGTGATATTATCGAAGGGTTAGTTGATAAAACAGCAATTATGCAGGTATTTGGATGCATAATGCAAGACCCGCTACTTTTGGCTCAAGTAGATAAATATAGACTAGATATAAATGATTTTGATACCAGATTTAGTAAAATAATTTATAGTAGTCTATATAATATGTATGTAGATGGAGCAAGAGTAATCACTCCTTTGGACATTGATAATTATTTGGAGTCATATAGGGATTTAAAAATTACTTTTGAAGAAAATAATGGGATTCAATATGTTCAAGATTGTGAAGAAATTGCCGATGTAGTAAATTTTAATTATTATTATCAAAGAGTAAAAAAATTTAGTGCCTTGCGAGCATTACAAAAAGATGGGTTTGATATTAGCGAATTCTATTGTGACGATATTTTAAATAGAAATTATACTAATATCCAAGAGAGATTTGACACATTGAACGTTGCCGATATTTTTTCAGAGATTAAGAAAAAACTTTTTGGACTAGAAGAAAAATATGTTACTTCTTCTACTAGCGGGGCATCAAAAGCAAGCGATGGACTTTTTGATTTAAAAGAACAATATAAGAAAACGCCAGAAATTGGTTTACCGTTACAAGGTCAAATATATAACACTGTTGTAAGAGGCGCGCGAAAGGGTAAATATTATCTTCGGTCAGCTCCAACGGGCGCAGGTAAGACTAGAATGATGGTTGGCGACGCTTGTGGATTAGCTATACCAATTTACTATGATAACAGAATAAAGCAATGGATAAATAGAGGCTACGCAGAAAAATGCCTTATAATTACAACAGAGCTAGATAAAGATGAGATTCAAACTTTAGTCTTGGCGTATGTAAGCGGGATAAACGAAGATACCATTCTTAATGGTACTTACACTTTTGAAGAAGAAGAAATAGTCAACAAAGCAATAGAAATCATCAATGAATATTCAGATTATTTACAATTGGAAAAAATGCCTGACCCGAATATTACTCAAATAGAAGCTGTTGTTAGAAAGCAATGTTTGGTTAATGGAGTTCAAAATGTTTTTTATGATTATATCTTCTCTAGTCCTAGTCTTTTGAATGAGTATCAAGCATTGAGGATTCGTGAGGATGTTATATTAACAATGTTATCTACCGCATTAAAAGATTTAGCTTCAGAATTAAATATTTTTATGATGTCTAGTACACAGCTAAGTGGCGATTTTGAAAATAAAAGAGGTATTAGAAATCAAATGTTTCTTAGAGGCGCAAAAGCGGTAGCAGATAAATGTGACGTTGGAGTAATTACAACTTGGATGGGACAAGAGGAAACGCAAATTATGCAAGGTTTGGTAAGTAAATTAAATTGTGAAATGCCAAATTATGTAACCGATGTATATAAAGCGCGCAGAAGTAAATATAAGAATATTAAAATTTGGAGTCATGTAGATTTGGGCACTTGTAGAGTTGAAGATGTTTGTATAACAGATGGATATTATAATCCAATACCAGATTTTATTACTTTGAAGTATGAAAAACTGATAGCAGAAGAAAAAGATTTTGTTCGTATGGAACTAGAGAAAAAAAGTGAAACTTCTATTGAAATTGAAAAACCAGAAAAGAAAAAACCTAGCTTAGATGATTTTTGAAAAGAGGAATTTGAATGAAAGTTGATTTGGATGAATTAAAAAAACAACTAGATTCTAATGAAATTATTAATATAATAAAAACATTAGTTCCAGATTTAAGATATGAAGAAACAAACTCCTATTTAATTCTTCCAACTATTTGTCATAATAAAAATTCAGAAGACGCAAGTATGAAATTATATTATTATTTTAATACTCATTTATTTTTCTGTTATACAGAATGTAATTCTTCTTTTGATATTTATGAGTTAGTTAAAAAAATTCTCGATTTAAGAGATATGCCGTCAGATTTCACAGAAGTGTTTAATATAATCACGAGAAATACTGATAAAATATATAACTTAAATGAAGAAGAAGTAGAAGGAAAATACCATTCATTCTTAGATAGATATGAAAAGAAAAATCAGAATGTTAATTTTAATATATATAACAAAGAATTAATTAACTTTTTTGAAGATTATATTTATCGAGGCTGGTTAGACGAAGGGATATCTATAAAATCAATGGAAAAATATTATATCCGCTATTCAGTTTCAAGAGAGCAAGTAATAATCCCTCATTTTGATATTGATGGAAATTTAATTGGAATAAGGGGAAGGAATTTAAATGATTTTGCTCTTTTGAATGGTAAATATATGCCTGTAAAGATAGAAGGAAAGTTTTATAGCCATCCATTGAGCTATAATTTATACGGTTTAAATTTTACAAAAGAATCAATAGCAAGAAAAAAAATAGTCTTCATTTTTGAAGGCGAGAAGAGCACTTTATTGTCAGATTCATGGTATGATGAAAATAGTGTCGCTGTATCAACTTGCGGAAATAAACTTAATAAATTTCAAGTAAATTTGTTAATGAAGCTAGGAGTGCGCGAAGCAATCATTTGTTACGATAGAATGAATAAAGATAGATATGACGATTCATATTTTAATAAACTTTATTCTTTATGTAAAAAGTATTCAAATTATATGAATTTTTCTTTTATTTATGATAGAAATTGTATTCTTGAATATAAAGCTGCTCCAGTGGACAGTGGCAAGGAAACGTTCGAGAAATTATTACAACAAAGGGTAGTGGTTAAGTAAATGTATTATAGACTAAATGAAAGAGTTGTAAATAGCGGGAATTATATAAAAGATATTTTAGAAGCTAGAGGAATAAATAATATTGACGAATATTTAAATCCGTCAAAAGAAGATTTATTTCCTGCTGATAAATTAAAAAATATAGACAAGGGAGTAGATTTATTATTAACTCACTTAAAAAACAATTCAAAAATTTATGTAGTTGTGGATTGTGATAATGATGGAATTACATCCGCAGCAGGGCTAATTTTATATATAAATAATATATATCCAAATGCCAATATATATTGGACCATGCATGATGGCAAACAGCACGGTGTTGAGTTATCTAAAGTAGAAGAAGATACTAAATTAGTCATAATTCCCGATGCAGGAAGTAACCAATATGAGGAACATAAGGAACTATCTGATAGAGGGATTGATGTTTTAGTAATTGACCATCACGAAAGTGAATATTATAGTGATTATGCAATAGTGATTAATAATCAAATGTGTGATTATCCAAATAAGTCTTTAAGTGGAGCTGGTGTAGTTTATAAATTTTTACAAAAGCTAGATGAAGTTCTTAAAATAGATTATGCAGACTTATTTTTAGATTTGGCTGCTACTGGTATTGTTGGAGATATGATGTTACTTCAAGACTTAGAAACCAGATATATTGTAAGTTATGGTCTGTCACATATAAATAATTTTGGACTAAAAACACTAATAAAAAAACAGGAATTTTCTATTGGTGATATAAATAATATTTCTCCAAATGATATTTCTTTTTATATCACACCACTTATTAATGCCATTATTCGAGTTGGAACGATGGAAGAGAAAGAAACTCTTTTTAAATCATTTATAAGTGGGCAAGAATTAGTTCCGTCAACAAAGAGGGGGCACAAAGTAGGAGATACAGAAGTTTGCGCAGAACAAGCTGCTAGATACGGAACTAACTGTAGAAGTCGTCAAAATAAAATTCTTGATGCAGGAGTAGATTATTTAACATTTAAAATTCAAAAGGAAGAACTTAACGATAATCAAATTATTTTCGTTAGGTTAGATGAAGAAGAAGAGGAAAGAATTCCCTCTGAATTAACTGGTCTTATTGCCATGAAATTAGTTCAGAAATTTGGAAAGCCCACTATTGTTACACGCTTGGGGAATGATAATGAATGGTCTGGTTCGCTACGTGGATTGAACAACTCTGATTTTTCTGATTTTAAAGGTTTCCTTAATGAAAGTGGAATGTTTACCTATGCAGAAGGTCATGCGAATGCTGCCGGTGTAAAAATTAACAATTCAAAAGTTGATAAATTTATTGAATATTCAAATGATAAACTATCTAATTTTAACTTCGGAGAAACAAGTTATATAGTTGATTATGAATTCAATAGTGAAAATCTTTCTGATATTTATAATATGGCAATTCAATTAGATGAAATAAAATCTATTTGGGGACGGGGAATTGAAGAACCAAAAATTGCTATTAATGGACTTTCGTATACTTCTGATGATATACAAGTTATGGGAAGAACAGCAGATACATCTAAAATTACAAAAAATGGAATATCATTTATTCGATTTAAAGATTCTATCTTTGCAAATAAAATAACTAAATATGATTATGGCATCATAACTTTGATTGGAAGAGTTCAAATTAATGAGTGGGCTGGAAGAAGAAGCGCGCAAGTTATAATAGAAGATTATGAAATTTTAGATGATAGATGCTCATTTTAAATTATTTCTTGACAAAAGTTAATTTTTGTGATATAATTATTATAGAAATAAGAAATTATGCTAAATTATTTATTGAGAAAATTAGAAAGAGAGGTGATGCTAAGCAATGATGGGTTATTTTAGTGTTCACAATCACACCCATTATTCTTAGTGGGTCCAATATAAGAATGATTGATTGCATCAATAAAGAAGATGCACTTATAGATTACGCAATAGAGCTTGGATTATGTGGATTAGCTATTACAGACCATGAATCATTAGGCGGACATATTAAAGCTTTACAATATTATAAAAAGCTCCAAGAAAAAGCAAAAGAAGATATAAATAAAGACGACCAAAAGAAAAAAGAGTGGGCAAACAAAGTTCTAAATTTTAAACTTGCTCTAGGTAATGAGATTTATCTATGTAGAGATGATTTAAATAAAAACAATTATATTAAAGGAGAAGATGGATTCTTTCACTTTATTCTAGTAGCAAAAGATAAGATAGGACATAAGCAATTGAGAGAACTTTCTTCAAGAGCATGGAATCATACTTTTAGACAATTTATGGAAAGAGTTCCTACTTATTATAGAGATATAGAAGAAATAGTATGTTCAAATAAAGGTCATTTGATTGCTACTACTGCTTGTTTGGGAGGCCAATTTCCTAAACTATTAATGGAGGCAATTGAAAAAAACAATTTCTCTAAAGTTGATAATTTTATGAACTGGTGTAGAGAAATATTTGAAGACGATTTCTATATTGAAATTCAGCCTGGTTTAAGTGACGACCAAGTAAGTTTCAATTCTGCCGCAATTACTTACGCTAATCAGCGTGGTTTTAAATATGTAGTATCAACAGATACTCATTATCTAAAAGAAACAGATAGACCGGTTCATAAAAGTTTCTTAAATTCCGGTGATGGAGATAGAGAAGTTGATGATTTCTATGCCTATACTTATATGATGGATTATGATGAAATAATTCAAAAACTTACAACTCATATGAGTAAAGAAATGGCTATTGAAGCATTGGAAAATACAAAAGAAATTTATTCTAAAATTGAATTTTATGATTTGGCACACAAGCAAGTAATTCCTCGTGTTCCTTACAACTGGAAAGAAATTAGTTGGTCAAAACCGATTGTTCCAGATTTTCCATATATCAGAAAGTTCTTTGAATCTGAGTATGAAGATGATAGATTCTTTATTACTTCGATTCTTAAAAGAGGTAATGAATTAGGCATTTTAGATGATATTCATTGGAAAAGAATCGAAGATGAATGTGGAGAAATATGGGAAGTTTCTGAAAAAATTGAAGAGCGCCTTAGCGCATATTTTTTAACTATCCAAAAGGTAGTTGATATTGGTTGGAACGAAGGCGATACTCTTATGGGTCCATGGAGAGGTAGTGCTGGTGCGCTCTTGACAGCTTATCTTCTAGACATTACACAAAGAGACCCACTAGAATCCCCAATTGAATTGCCGTATTGGAGATGTATTTCAAGAGGTCGAGCTGAATTAGCGGACTTTGACCTAGATTCTCAAGCCAGTAAACGTGAACGTTTTATTGCAGCAATAAAAACCTTTTTTGAATCTATCGGAGGACAAGTAATATCTGTTTGTACTTATGGTACGGAGACTTCAAAGGCTGCTCTTTTAACGGCCGCGCGCGGACTTGGGTATGAACCAGAATTGGGAACTTATTTAAGTTCTTTGATTCCTATTGATAGAGGTTTTGTAAGAACTTTATCTCAATGTTATTATGGCGATGAAGAAAAAGGTTATAAGCCTATAAAACAGTTCATCACAGAAATGAATATTCACAAAGACATTTGGGAAGTCGCGCGAGGTATAGAGGGATTAATTAGTCGTAGGGGTATTCATGCGGCTGGTATTCTTATCACTAATAACAAATTTACCGAATTTAATGCGACAATGCGCTCTCCAAAAGGAGTTCTTACTTCTCAATGGGAACTCCACGATAGTGAGTATGTGGGTAAACGATAAAATTGCCCAAAAACAGTTAATGATTTTATCGAATCATGTGTATAAGGCTTTGAAATATCAAGTAAGTAAAACATACCTTATACGCATCGGGAAAGTCCTAATAGGTAAAGCTAAGGATAACCCCGAGCCAATATATTTATAAATTCGACTAAAATTTTATAGTCCTCTATATACGAATTTACTCTAAATATAGAGGTGATATTATGTTTGTCTATAAAATTACATCAAAATTAAATAATAAATGCTACATTGGAATAACTAATGATTTCAATAGAAGAATGAGAGAACATAAAACTCTACATGATAAAAATTCCTTAATTGAACAGGCTATTCAATTGGATGGAGTAAATAATTTTTTATATGAGATTATTGAAGAAACTTCTTCTTTAGAAGAGGCCCAATATAAAGAAATTGATTATATTAAAAAATTCAATAGTAAATTCCCCAATGGATATAATTATACGTCTGGAGGGGAATTAATGATGGGAACTAATAACGGTAGAGCAGAATTTTCTTTATCTGAAATAGCAGATATTAGAAATAGATTTAATAATAATGAAAATTATTTAGACATATATCAAGATTATAAAAAAGTAAGTCTTGGACAATTTTTAAAAATACTAAGAAATAAAACATATACCGATTGTCCAATTAAAGCTGAAGAAAAAAGTCTTTATAATCAAGGCTATTTAACTAGATTGAAAGCGGGGAAATTAAAATTTTCCGAAGAAGAAATTAAGTATTTTAGAAACCAATGGAAAAATCTAGTGAATTATAAAGAAGTATATCAAGATTATAAGGATGTTTGTAGTTTAGAATATTTTTATCAGGTTTATTATGGCATTCTTTATAAAGATATTATGCCAGAGGTTTTTACTTCAGAATTGAAAAAAGCTCATTCTACATTGAGTCATTCTGGAGAAAATAATAGTAAGGCAAAATTAAAAAAAGAAGATGTTATTAACATTAGAGAATCTTATAGAAATAAAATAAAAACTCAAAGTGCTTTAGCAAAAGAATATAAGGTTTCGGTAGGAACAATTAATAATATTGTTAACTACAGAACTTGGAAAAATTTATAAATATAGTGTGTATCGACTAGTTCGTTTAGAACGTAGGGCTACTATTGATACGTAGCTCGAAACACTGTTTCTACGAGAGTAGATAAAAGATAGTCAGGGCCTATAGTAATATAGGAATAGCCGAATATTAAATTCGATATGCTAACTATTGATGCTTTGGATAGAATTAGAACTACTCTAGAGCTATTACTTGAATATGGCTATATTGAATGGCAAGGAACTTTAAAGAAAACTTATTTAAAATATATTGCTCCGCAAGTATTAGATTATGATAATGAAAAAATGTGGGAGCTTGTTGGCGAAAACAAGATTATTTCTCTATTCCAGTTTGATACTCCTGTTGGATTGCAGTGTGCGAAACAAATCAAACCTCGTTCTCTTTTGGAATTGGCTCAGGCCAATAGTTTGATGAGACTTATGCCAGAAGGAACAGATTTGACTCCAGTTGAGGAATTTGTCCGATACAAAGAAAATCCGAATTTACTTTCTGACGAAATTGATTCTTTAATCGCGACAGAAGAAGAAAAGAAAGAACTTTATAATTTTCTAAAACAATATAATGGTGTACCAGATTCACAAGAATCAATTATGTTACTTGTTATGCATCCTAAATTTTTAGGATTTGATGTTATTCAAGCAAATAAGTTAAGAAAACTAATCGCAAAGAAAAAAATAAGAGAAATTGAAGAATTTAAAGTATATTATTATGACGTTGGCCGGAAAAATGGATGTTCCGAAGATGTTTTGAGATATATTTGGGATAAACAGATTAGCCGCCAGCTAGGATATTCTTTTTCTATTATTCATACTATTGCTTATTCGACGGTAGCTATTCAAGAATTGAATCTTGCTTATCATTATCCTTCTATATTTTGGAATACAGCTTGTTTAATAGTTGATAGTGCAGGATTGGTTGAAGATGAAGATGAAGAATCTCCTTCAGTAGTAGAATCTATTGGATTAAAAAATAATCCAAAAGATGAACAAACCGAAGAAACCGAAACCGATGATGAAGAAGACGAAGACGATGAAGAAATAAAAGAAGAAAAAACAAAAAAGCCTAAAAAGGTTGTAAACTACGGTAAAATTAGTTCTGCTATTGGGAAAATGAAACAGTTTGGAATTAATATTGTTCCACCAGACATTAACCGTTCAAAATATACTTTTGTACCAGACGTAGAAAATAATCAAATCGTTTATGGAATAAAGGGCATAACGAAAATTAATGATGAACTCGCCGCGCTCATTATTGAAAAGCGTCCATACGATGGAGTTGAAGATTTTATGTCTAAAGTAAAAGTAACAAAACTCCAAATGATAAATTTAATTAAGTCTGGAGCATTTGACGCCATTTCTAACTATCCTAGAGAAGACATAATGTTTGATTATATAAAAACTATTTCTGGATGTAAGAAAAAACTGACTTTGCAAAATATGCAAATGATTATAAATCAAGGGTTAATTCCAGAAGAATTAAAGCCACTAGAAAAAGTTTATAACTTTAATAAATTCTTAAAGAAAAACAAATTTGAAGATTATTACATTTTGGATGATTATTCCCAAGAATATTTCAATTCAAATTTCAATGCTGACCTATTAACTTTTGTAGATGGAAATTGTTGTATTAAACAAAAAGAATGGGATAAAATTTATAAAAAGCAAATGGATGGTATTCGCCCATTCTTGGCGAAACCAGAAACTCTACAACAGTTGAATCATAATTTAATTGGTGACTTATGGGATAAATATTGTTCTGGCCCTGTATCTAAATGGGAAATGGATAGTATAGGTTTTTACAATAGCAATCACGAGCTAGATGGAATTAGAGATGAAGACTACGATATCGTTAATTTCTTTAGTTTGCCAGAAGAACCAATTCCAACTTCAACTTTTACTACTAAAGAAGGAAAAATTATTCCTCTGTTTAAGTTAGATAGAATCGCGGGAACAGTATTGGAGAAGAATAAATTAAAAAATATTATTACTCTATTGACAAAAGACGGGGTAGTAAAAGTAAAAATTTATAAGCCACAGTTTGTTAAATATGATAGACAAATTTTTGAGAGGGATATTGAAACGGGTAAGAAAAAAGTGATTGAAAAGTCTTGGTTTACAAGAGGTAATAAATTAATCATTAGTGGAATTAGGCGTGAAGATGCTTTTTCTCCAAAATGTTATCGCAACTCCCCGTATCCAAATGCTATTGGATTGATTGAAGATATAAATTACAATGATGGCTCTTTATCAATTATTTATGAGAGAAAGGAGGATTAAAATGTATATTGGATTATTTGACCAAGATTTATTAATAACTCCAAATACATTTATCCCCTCTCTTGAGTTGATGAAGTATTCTTATTATTACAAGATGAATAAGAATATAGTAAAGATGATTTATGACGCGAATGCCATAAGTCCATTCGACAAGGTAATTGTTAGTAGCAATGTAAAGAGTAAATCATATTTACCTAAGATTTTAATGACAAATTCAAAAGTCGAATGGATTGGTAAAGCATTTTTTAATAATTATTCTAGACCTCCATTGGAGATTGAAAGTTGTGAAGCGGACAAAAGTATTTATGAAGCTTTTTATAAAAAAAATAAAAATAATTTTTCCCTTAAACAACAAAATAAATTAGGCCCTTTTTTAAATTTAGGTTCTGCCTATCGTTTAACACATAACGGGAAAATCATATTCGACTATGAAAAAGTAATAGCAAATAAGAATAAAATATACTTATACGACGAAGATATTTTTTCATGCCCGGAGATTATTAAGCAAATTCCTAAATTTCAAACTGAACACGGTATTTGTTTTTTGGAATCTCAAAAAATCTATGATTTTGAAACTTTTTTAAAAACAAAATCAGATTTTCCTAGATGTAGCGCTTATACAATTACTTCTCCTATGTTTATATATATTGGAGAATTAACAAAAAAAGAATTCCTAAATCATTATATGGATTTATCGTATTCGTATGCTCTTGGAGTTACTAATAAAAAAAGAGATAATGAATCATGGAATGATTTTGGATTTAGACAATTCTTAACTTTGGGTAATTATTATTTTTATTCAATATCAAAAAAGCATAAATTTACCTTAGTAAAAAATCCTAATATACCGAATAATTCAGATGGAGTAAAATTATTAAATTGTTTATGTAGATTTTCAAGAGTTGGAACCCCATCTTCGGACTATAATCTTTATCAATGCTTAAAAAAAGATGGATATGCCATGGATGAGTTATATAAAAAATATAGATTCGATTCGGCAGTAAATAGGATTCTTAGCACTAACCTGAGACAAGTAAGCCAATATGGAGTGTGGGTATTATAATGAATAGGAATGAAATTAAAAATAAAATAGATGTTATAGAATCTGAAATTCTAAATATTTTGGTTTTAGGAGTATTAGATAATCGTATGGCTTCTTTAGAAGCAGAAAAAGAAAATATTCAAGCCAAATGCCGCCATGAAGAATTTGAGATTGTAAATGGAAATAAATTCTGTTCTATTTGCCATAAACATCTAATTTAATTAGTTTTTAAGTTATCTGATGCCTAAATTAGTGCGGCACGTATTGTAATTAACAATATGTGACTAATTTATGGGAGTGAGGAATATTATGGAATATTCAATTTTCACATCAGTAGATTATATGTTGGAGGCATTTGAGAGTATTGATAGAATTGACGTTAGTCTTACAAGAGATAATAAGATTGCGACGATTTATCTTAATAATAGATATTGTGATTATGATATTACAATAGAAGATATTAAGAAATTACTCAATGATGAAGAACATAAATATCTACACTTTATCAGATAACTTTTTAAATAAAGGGAGAAGTAATACTTCTCCCACTTTTTAAAATATTATTAATAGGAGTATATAAATATGACAGAAAATTTTCTATTACAGAATCCATTGCAGTTATTTGATGATTTTAAAGAAATACCAGACTTAGCATTTGAAGATGAAAGTAGTCGAGAAGAATTAGTTTCTGTAATTAATTCAGTAATTAATTCAGAAGATTATATTAGAGTATTAGTTAATCTATACCATGACAATCCAGAAGAAATTCGTAATAAAATGAATGATTTTAAGAAAGAGTTAAATAAGGCCAATAGTGGTCAATATAGAGACAAAAGAGCTGAAATCGTAAAATATTTTATGGATAAAACCATTAATACTCTTGAAGAAATTATTCTCTACGATGGAGCTTTTAAAAGTATTCCAATTAAGGTTATGAAAGTAGACGAAGATGCAAAACTCCCATTCTATTCGGACGGAGGGGACGCTTGTATGGATATTTGTTCAAACAAAGAAATGACAATTGCGCCACATACAACAGAAGTTGTGCCATCTGGTATCAAAGCAATTGTTCCTGGAGGTTATGAATTACAGGTTCGACCAAGAAGTGGGCTTTCTAGAAAAACTGGAATTAGAGTAGCGAATACTCCTGGCACTATTGATTCTGGATATAGGCATGAGATTGGAGTCATTCTTGAAAATACTTCTGATACTCCTTTTGAAATTCATAAATATGATAGAATTGCACAGCTACGTTTGGCAGAAGTCCCGCATATTATATGGGATGAAATTTCAGAGGAAGAATATGATAAATATACTACTAACCGAGGGGAAGGGTTTGGAAGTTCTGGCATAGCTACAAATGGCTAAATTAAAAATAGAAGACATTCGTAAAGATTTAGAAGAAAGAGGATGGAAATTAATTTCTACAGAATATAAGAATTTAGAAACCGAACTCGAAATGGAATGCCCAGAAGGACATAAGGTATTTAAAAATTATAAATCAATTAGAAAAAATTACGAATGTCCCGTCTGTAAAAATAACCCTTATAAGAATTGTGATTCAATAGTCATACCAAATAAGGGTAAAAAATTCAGAATTTTGGCACTTGACCAAGCTACCGTAATAAGTGGATGGTCAGTATTCGACGATAAAGAGTTAGTTAAATATGGTATAATTTCCCCAAACGAGAAATTTGATAAAACAACTCGTATATCAATAGTCAAACAGTGGTTAATTGGAACTATTGATTCTATAAAACCAGATTTAATCTTATTTGAAGATATCCAGCTTCAAGATTTCAATAACTCTTTTCCAGGCCAAAAAAAGCAACATGACAATATTGGCGTAACAACATTTAAAGTATTAGCAGAGTTAATCGGAGTTTTAGAAAATGCAGCTTATGAAGCAGGAGTGCCATTTAAAATAGTTCATTCTGCTACTTGGAGAAAGGACGTTGGAATTAATGGTAGAACTAGAGCAGACAAAAAGAAGAGCGCACAGATGTTAGTAAAACGATGGTATGATGTTCAAGTAAGCGAAGACGAAGCTGATGCTATATGCATTGGTCGTTACGGCTCGAATAATTTTAAAAAAGAAATTGAAATGGTTAGTTGGGAATAAAAAAGAGAGAGCTTCCGCTCTCTCTCTTTTTTTTATTACATCTTGAAATTTTGAACTGCGTATTCTAGTTCCTCTTTTTCTTCCATAAAATATTCGTGCATACAGTCCCATTTACCTTCTTCATAAGACTTTCCACTTTCTATCTCTTCTTTTTTAATAAGTTCTTCCATTTTCTGATGGTCTTCATTCATCATCTGGACTCTCGTTTTAGCTCGCATGAAAAAGTAGTTAGCCACATCTGAATGTCCTTCGTCTTTAGCACATTTAGCATAGTCAAGCATCATTTCTCCGTCTTTAAGGCCATCCATCATACTTTTTGCAAGATGTTTTATATCTTTTTTATATTTCATTGGATTTATCCTCCTTTATTGCTTCGAGCAATTCATTGAGTTTCTTCTCAATCCTGCAAGAAGTTTGTTCCGTAAGATTCATTAAGCAAATAATCTCATTCTGCAACTGAATTATTAAGTTATTAGTCACAGAAAAATCATTTGTTAATTCTTTTCTTAACAATTCAATCGCGTCTGAATGAGTTTTATTTTCCATTTTTACTCTCCACTGATTTTGTATTTGACACAGAAGGAACTACTTCTTCAACACTAGCTAAAGCAGGCGCGGCAGTTGGGGTTGTTCCATTAATACTGCGTAAATTGTTTGAAGGTGAGCAACATGGAGAACCTAGCATTTTAAAGGTTCCGCCAGTTGCGGTAGTTGAAACGCATACTGAATATCTTGTTCGAGTTCTAATTCCACAAGCAGTAACTTGGGCACAGTTACTCTTGGTTAAAGGGTATTGAACAGTTCCAGTCCCAATAGTGATAACCACTGGGGCGTTAATAGTTGTAGTAGATGGTATAGTTTGAGCTACTACAATACAATATTTCTCGCCATCATTATATGCCCCAGCAGGAATATTGATAATCAAATTTCCGCCAGAAAAAGTTACAGCTTGGGAAATGACGAGTCTATTGCAAAGTTTACATACAGGTTTGCAAGACATAAATTAACCTCCTAAAAAAAATAAAGGGAGGCTTCCGCCTCCCTAGCCTTAATGGCTTAAATCACGCAAAGCGGAAATTAGCAACCGCATCCACAACCACTATTGCCATATCCAAGAGCAGTATATGGGCTGCAAGTTAGATATGCAGGGATGGCGCACGGACGAAGCTCATTGATAAGAGTTTGAGTCTGAGCATTGTTCTGAAGAGCAAGCTGTGCAGATTGAAGTTCTGTTCTAAGTGCCTCAATCTTATCCTGTGTCATAATATCGATGATACGCTGAGTATTTGCTTGTCCTGCGGTGATGATATCGCAAGTATTTTTAGCATTCTCATAACGCACAGCATCAATGTTTCTGTTGGTTTCGCAGCAGCAGTTCTGCATTTGATAGCCAAGTTGAGAGATATTACCATTTACGCTATTAAAGCCCTGGCATAAATCCTGACCAAGCTCATACTTGTTATTCAAAATGCTAGTATTTAGAGCATAAGTGCTATCACAGATACCCTGTTGTACTCCCTGAACCTGTCTCTCGATATTGCTTAATGTAAACTCAGTTCCAGTAAAAGCAGTCGTAGCTGGTCCACCTCCTCTACCGAATAGGCCGTCACCGCCTGCAAAGAAGATAGCAAAGATGAAGAATAAGAAGATTACCCACATCCAAGAGCCACCATCAAAACCATCGTTATCACGAGAGTTCATTACAGCAAGCAAATCGCCTAAGCCGATACCGTTATCCATAAATATTTACCTCCTTAGAAGTTTTTTATTTAAAATTTAAACACGTGGCCTTAGTGTTTAAATTTTCTAAGCATTTCAAGTTGTTGAGGGGTAAGATTACCCGTTCTTTGTGGAGCGTTTGGATAGTTTGTCGCAACTGCGCCGTCTCCAAGCATTCCTTTCATTTTATTTATGTCTGCCTCACTAATATTCAATTGTTTTGCATAAGGTAACAGACTTTTATCATTTAAAATTCCTTTTAATTGTTGTAGCTTTTCCGGGTCTTGTTTTAGATTATCTATAAACTCTGGAAGTTTTTCTTGAATATTTGAGCTATTAATACCCTGGTCTTTAAGCCACTTCTGATACTCTTTCCACGTTGACATTAGATTCTTTAGGTCCATTATTATTTCCTCCTACTAAACTATTTAATAAAGCTTCAATTTTTGTTAGTCTTTCATCAAAAGCTGCAATTTCAGAATTAGCAGGTTGAGTAGGTTCTTCTGCTGAAGGGCCAACTATTTCATTAAAGATTTCTTGGAGTTGCGATTGAGCCTCCTTTAAATCATCTTCCAATTTTTGTACATAGTCTTGTTTATATCCTACGACACCTATGCTATTATCAAAGGAGCGCGCATATATCTTTTCATCGTTATTGACAAAGAAGATTTGTTGTTCACCGCTACCTCTTGGAAGTGGAATTGTATTTATATTCTCAATAGCAGAAAGATTATAGGTTATTCCAATCAGATTACTTAATTTTTCAAAAGTTATAGGTTTATAAGGGATTTGTGGAAATGGCGCAGGATTTATACCTTGTGCCTGTAATTGACTATTCTGATAATTGGCAAAATTTGGATTAGTTTGATTAAAACTCATCAGTGTACCTCCTTACAATTCAAGCAAAGAGCCTACCAGTGGGAGGACTGGTTTTAGCCCTTCTAATAATCCTCCCAATGGATTTGATTTATTTTGTTTATTTGCCTTTTCAGACATTTGCTTTGTCAACAAAATAAATTTTAATTCATCAGGAGTTAATGTTCCGCCTTCACTAAGGCGTTTCATCATGGTTATGGAAGCATCTACCATACCATCAAGAAATTTATCTTCCATATTCTCAACTCCGAATACTAATAGTGAGAAAGTATATTCTCAGCTCAAAATTTTTGGTAAAATTTTCCAAAATTTTGACAAAATAATAGGGAGACATAAGTCTCCCTTAATTATTAAACCCACTTATCAAGTAAATATTCTTCTGTTTCAGCTATTTCTTCAGCAGTTAAAACTCTTGGCCATATGATAAATTCATAAAGTTCCCCAGTTAAAGCCTCTACTCCACCGCCCGCGTGGTCACATACTCTAACATCTTGAATTTGTGATACACTTTCTCTAGTAGCTACTTTAGTCCATAAATCGTTTTTATAGCTTTTTATTCTATAATTCACGTTATTTCCGTTCGTATACATCCATACGCAACAAGTATTTTGGTTTATAAATGGAACTGCTTCGGTTCCTCCACTAGTATTTACTTGAGGACGACTGTCAAATTCCTGCATTAGCGGAGGAATATATTGGCCATCTCGATATGTTAAAGTAGCAATAGTTCTACCAGTGTAATAGAATTTATCTGTTTCATATCTATATTCGCCCTTTTCATTAAAATAACAACTGTTCGTAAATGTTTCATTACTTAATAGGTCAAAATTTAATCTTTGCACACACACTAATGTCGCATTATCTACTGGGTTTGGGAATCTAAAGGTTCCACCACGACCACAGCGGCCACTTTGATTATTGAAACTAGTTGGTCTACCATCCCAAGAGCCTAACCCCCAAGTATCAGTTTTGTCAGTTATTAAATGCCAAGATTGTATCTTTGATGGCGCGCCATTTACGGCATTTATAATAGAGCTAACTCTTGTTTGATTATACTGTCCAGTAGAAGCATCAAAATCATACATATATCCTTCTGTTGCACCTTCAGTGAAAATCAAAACTGGATTATTTGAAGAGTCGCCAATCCAAATTTTTTTTAATTTAATCGGATTATTATTGCCATCTCCGATATACATTTTTTTTAGCCTAATGGGATTATTATTGCTGTCACCAATATAAAGTTTTGGCATAAAATCCCTCCTTAATATTGACCCCAAAGAGTGCCATAAGCAACTTCGCCATTGTTTGGTTTCCTATTAACAGCTCTTAGAGGTCTGGCATAAACAACGCTAATGTCACCAGGGCTAGGAATAACTACGCGATTATTCATTGTTACTTGCCCTTCAACTTTTAATATGCCATTTAGTGTAACAGGACCACCAACATCAAGACCTGACCTTATATTTGCGGAGCCTATTACAGCACTCGTTGAGCTAAGATTTGCTATTGTTCCGGTTCCAGAAACCCCGATTGTTGAGAAATTACTTACTCCTAAAGTATTTGAAGAACCAGTAGATACTATTCCTCCATTAACTGTTAATCTTTGTCCAAAAGTCGCGGCTCCTTTTGCTTCAAAAGTGCCATAAGATACAGCAGCTTTATTTTTGCTAACGGTAAATGAGGGCGCGCCTTCGGCATTTGTATCATAAACATATAAATGGTCTGCAATTATTGCTCCACCATCTGAAACAGTGAGTCCATTAGCAGTAATTTTCCCATTTATTACTTGGTCGCCACCATTTTTCATAAGTCCTGTTTCCGGACTAAGATAATCTACTCCGTCTTTTGCATGTAATAGTTGCTGGTCGCCAGAAGAAGCAACCCCAACTAACGCGAAAAGTTTATTATTATCGTTAGTTTTATCTTCTGGGATATTTGTAGCTATTTTAAAGTTATCTGTAATAACTTTTCTTACTTCTGATTGAGCATCATTTGCTTTAAATTCAGAAAACTTAGGCATATTTATTCCTCCTGTCCATAAAATCTATCAGTTATAACTCCATTACTTAAATTCCCTATTTTACTTTCTATAAAAACTCCGTCTCCTTCTTTAATTTTTCCTACCAAATAGTCTCGATAAGGGAAAGTAAAAATTGTGTCGAAGCCAATTATTGTTACCCTCGCAGTTTGATTTGTTCCCATAGAAATTATTTTTCCTACATATTTACAAACTATACGAGCATTTTTGATATAAGAATCTATTCTTCTATCAATAATATCTATAAGCGCGTCAGCTTGATTCATTTGCTCACCTCAATAAGTTGGAAGTTCTTTTATATTGCTTCCACTTAAACTCATTGTACCTATGCCAATAGGACAAGTTAAACTTTGGATTAAGAACGACTCTTTTATAATTTTATAGAAAGTATCAGTTAAAGTAAACAATCTATTTACTGTTAGACTTGGAATAAGAGCGCATTCAAAACTTATAGTGTTCTGTTCAATAGACAAAGATTTTAACATATAATCAGCATAATCTTTAGCCTCTGTTGCAGTCTGTATTGTACTACTTTCCAAATATTTGCTTTTTATACCAATTTTTTGAATTGCGATAGGTGACGCGGCGTTTCTATTTTCGGATATCGCTGTAGGAGGAATTGCTCCATTTGGATTATCGCCAACTACACATACCCTATTAGCAGTTCTTACTAGATTATAAGTTAAAGAAGAGTTTATATATTCGGGGCTAGTATCATAAAAATCCCATATAATTGGAAGATTAGCATTTTCTTCTCCTAATAAACTTCTCCAAAAATTCAATCTTCCGTCATCATCGTAATAAATATCTGCTCTAAATGTAGTAGCTAAATCAGTTAAACTTTCACTAATATAACTTCCAGGTCCTTTATCTATATCAAAAGGAATAGTAACATTTTTATAATAAGGGTCAATTATCGGTTCGATAGGGTCTAATACTTGGCCATTCCCCATATCTTGATTCAATATAGTAAATATAGCTTCATAAATAGTGAATCCTTTTGGAATTGAAAATGTCCCTATCATTTCGTTATAGCCAGTTTCACTTCCGAACATTCCAAATTTATCTACTCCATTTATTGTGACTGTTTTATCTGCAAGATTGTGTGATGCGTTTATATCTGTAATAACATAGACTCCTTTGGAGAACCAATAAATATCTTCTTCTGAGTTAATTTCAAATTCTCCATGTCCAGTAATTATAATCCCATCGTTGGGAGAATTTTCTATTGGTTTATCTATGTCATTCCAATTATTTGGATTATTGTATTTTAAATAAGCAATTAAATCCTCTTCATCGTAAGAGTATATTAATGGATTCTCTTCACTATAATATCTAGTTTTCGCAAGCCCAACATATATTTTAAATTTTCTATTTATCCAAAAATTTTTATTATTTGGGTCAGGAATAAAATCTCCATTTGGGTCAAAAATAGTAAAAGAAGTTGTTTTTCTTACTCCTTGCTTATAACTTTCGGATATAGTGCCGATTTGTTCGGCACTTATATCCTCAATAAGTTCTGCATAAGCATTTTCATGGCTGTCTAATAATTCTATTTTAACCATTGGATTAATAATCTCATGTTTTGCTATTTTTCTAAAATCTTCATTGTCGGTATTATAAAATTCCATGAAATCACCCCTTATACTCCAAAGATTAAATAAGAATTTACATCAGCAATTTGTGTGATATTTAAACTAATTGTTGTTGGGAAATCGTCAATTTTAATATCTGTTTGTTCTCTGCTGTCGCTAACTACTCCGATATAACAATTTCCTTTCATATCTTTTACAAGGATTGGTTCATCTGTAGAAATGAACTTATTCCAGGCATTAATTCTTTCAATAGAATCGTCGAAATAAATGCTTCTTTTCTTTATAACCTGATATTCATTTTCTCCTTCTGGCAAATAATCTGTATAAATTACATAATTATTAGTTGAAGGGTTTTGCGTATTTGGTAAAAAGTATTTAAAAGGCTCTTCAATGATAATATAAAATTTACTATCTGCTCCTACACCCTCTGTTCCATAGAAAGTAATTCTTCTTTGTTGATTATTTATGAATAAATATGCTTTCTTTTGCTCTAGGTTGATTCCCTCAAATATACTTGTTTGCTGAATATAAACTTTTGTATTATTTATATCGGTAGTATTATAAGGAATTTTACCAGAAACTACAGGAATCAAATAATTGTCCTTATAAATTGTTTCATATTTAAAATCGCTCACGAGACAAGTTAATGAAGTAGTGATATAATTAGTTCTTCCTACTGACAACTTAGGATATTTACTTAATCCTTGATGGAATACTTTATTGACATTGTGCTGGACATCTCCGGCTTCAATGTTCAACTTAAATACCCATTGTTCAATAGGCCGATAAATATTGTCTCTAACTCTGCCAATAGAAGTGAAAATCCATTCATACCAATTAGTTTTTATTTTATTACTTTCTATTCTGGCTCCAATTACGGTGCTTGTCATTGGAAGAATGGAGTAACTAAATATTCCACGATTTCTAACGCTATAATCTGTTATTTTCAAAGAAGTATTATCATTTACACTTTCTAATTCTGTAGCAGAAACCTCTGCGATTAAAATACTCTCAAACGGGTCTTTATCTTCCTCATTATAGAATGTATTTCTATAAATTCTATATCCGTTAATTTCAGATTCAATTCCGTCATAATATTTGGAACTCAAACTTCCATCATAAGTACAATTTATCAATATGTCAATTTGGTTCTCATCTGTCCATTTCGGGCGGAAGAAATAATATAACATATCACGGATTTCATTAGAAGTAAAATAACTTCTTGTAAAAACTGTCAGATAATCATATTCAACATCACCGAAAATTGAGATTTGATTAAATGGAATATTGTTTCTTCTTGTGAATTTACATACATATACATTATCATTTTCAGCATTTTCACCGTTTTCATAGTAGCATAAAAACTTATCTCCTGTTTTTACTGAAGAAAATGCTGAATCAATGATTGCTATTCCAGTTGTTGAGTCATAATCAATAATTTCTCTACTTTCCTCTCCAATCATAAGAAGCGTTTTATTTGTTCTATTAGAAAGTAATCTATTATTACCAAGAGTTATCTGTACTCCATCGGCCGCTTTAACAGCTCCAACCCATCTAAGCATTGGATATAATTCTGCTCTATTTGGATATACTAGAAGTTTATATACCATTGTATTTGTATCTGAGCTAGTTTCGGTCCAGAAGTAAGAATCTTTCCAAGTTATATTCCCAAAACTCCCATCAGTTTCTTGTTCCATCCATTCATAAGCATAACCTATTTTTTCATCCTCTGTCAGAGGTCTGTAAGTGCCATCAGCCTGCTTTACTCCTTGCTGCTGTCCTGGGACAACTTTCAATAGAGAAAATGGAACGCGCGAATCAATGAAGTTATTTTCAGCTATTTTTTTTGCTTTATAAAAATCATAAGTTATACTTCCACCATCTGTTTCGTCACTACAAACAATTTGAAGTTTATATTTATTTTTTATAACGGATAATCTATTTCCTCTTGGATTTGAGCTTAATGTGATTATTTCACCACTCCAAGGCGCGGGACCTGGGTCATTGATTGCGATAAAAGTAGATAGCATAAAATTAGTAGAATCAAAAATTAGGTCCGCGCCAGAAAGGTTATCATATCTATATTGTGTAATACCAGGCACTCTAAGATTTAACTTTTCTTCCTTTACATAGTCAAAGAAATGAGTAAACTCACCATCTTCACCATCGACTAACACAGGAATAGATAGTCTATTATCTGGCCATACAACATCTACACTATAAGAGCTACTATTATAAATAGCTTCGCCGCTTGTTTTGAAATCTATTTCTTTGTAAGAAATAATTAAATCAGGAGATAGATATTCAGACATGGCCCCTTCTTGATTAACGACAATTAATTTTATCTTGTAAGTATGATAGTTTTCAAAATTATCATAAGAAAAAGAAAGGTTTGAATTAAATTGCTTTTCTGTGCGATACACGGGCTTTATCTTAGTAATATCATAAACTTCCCAAATATGATATTTTACAGGAATATTATTTTTTTGCTGATAACTTCCTAAAAAATTATAATATCTGCTAGGAAAAGCATCTGCTTGTTCAATAGGAAAGTTATCAATATTTACCGTTGCTTCTTTTCTTGATTTGAAAAAATAGAAATTGGTATCGTAATAATTACGATAAGCTGAATATGATGTGCCAGCTTCAATTTCTGGAGATACTTTTCTATCTACCACACAGTATGCACCTACGTCACTGTCATGTTCTTGATACCATGCGATATCAGTAACGTCAGCTATTGTTTCAACAGTAGTCTTGGATTGCCCTTCGTGATATGTTGTTTTTGTAACTGTTATTTTATAATGCTGAACATCCTCTACTATTTCTGTTTTTTCAATATCATACTGAACATCCCATTGCCAATATTCTTTTATTCTATAAATTACTCCACTACCAAAATCTAAATTTACAACAACTTCATTTTGAAGTCTATTATCTGTTATATTCTCCAATACTGGAATTACCCCAGTAAGGATAATATCTCCTGTTGAAGGAACTTCAAAAACATCTAGATTGGTTGTAATTCCATTTAAAACAGGTATTGTTGCGGTTATTGTAGGATTATTTTCGTTTTGGGTTTGTGGAAAATTTCCATATAGGATATATCTATCTGTATATCCACTCCCATATGTTGGGAGAACCGAAAAAGCTTCACTGACTGTAACGGCATGAGTCGAAGTATTATAACCAATTACTCTGCGTCTTTCGTTTCTAATTGTAATATTAACAATAATTTCTTTTTTGCTCCAATCAATAGAGCCAAGTAAACTATTCTCATTTTGGAGATATATTATAGTTGGCGCGCTTTCTGTTGTGCTTCTTGAAATATCTTTATAATCAGTTAATTTATAAGAAGCATTATTTTCCCAAAAAGTTATTCTCCATAGTAGATTTTTTCCTACTAACGAAGCAAGATTATCTCCACCCACCTTAAATGATAATTCATCGTCATTATAAATGGTTGGATTATCTATTCTAGCAGAAGAATAAATCGCAGAACCGCCCTGATTATTTTCAAAAATATCATATTTATAACTCTCTAATTCGTCTCCATTAAAAATTAAAGAGAAAGTATTGCTTATACTCGTATCAATAGTAGTATTATATGGAACTACACCATATGGTTCTCTTATCAATTATCTCACCTCTTGAGAAAATGGGGAAGGTTTCCCTTCCCCACTATTAGAACTTCCGTAATGGAGAACGATTTTTAACATCTTGTAACAATCCATCAATGCTATCCTCATTAGAAACAACTTCAAATTTACAGTTAGTATAATTGGTGCTATTATCTTCTGTTTTAGAAGTTGAAGCGACAACATTTTGTGGAGTGTTTCTCTTGTTTAAAGTAGGCATTCTAGTTAAACCATCAATAAATTTAAATAAAGCGCCCGCTTGAGAGTTATTTAAAAATACCTCTGGTCTAGACTTTGTTCCATGAACTGCGGCTAATCCGGTATAGGTATTTACTCCGCCAGTTGCATATCCCTCTCCGTTTTTGCTGGCTTTAGAAATTGCGTCCGCACGAGCTTGCGCCGCTTCATAAGCAGCTTGAGCAGCATTGACTCTTTCCCATTGGTCAGCCAAATTAGAAACTTGATTTGCAATATCGTTATAAACTGCGCTATCTTTTGACAATTGTTCTATTGTCATTTGATTATAATAATTAAAGAGTTGGAGTTCTTTATTTAGTTCTGATTGACTTTTTCCTAAGTTTTCAGTAAGTTCATCCCAATCTTCAAGTGCTTTGTCTATTGCTTCAACTGCACTTTCATTTTGAGTCATTTGCTCACTTAATTTTAAGAAATTATCAATGTAGCTATTAACTCCATGAGTTAAAGTATCTAAATGACTGACAAGTCCTTCAATACCTTTTTCGCCTAAAAGACTATCAAGAGAATCAACTACTTGATTAATCTTATTATCTTTAATTAACTCTTCCGCACTTTTTCCAATTTTATCAATTAATTCGCTAGTTTGTTCAGAAAGCTCTTCAACTTTCGCAATGTTCCAAGCAAGAGTTCCTTCTTTCTCTGCATCGCTTTGGTCTTCAAAAGCATTTTCTTTATCGGTAGCATCTTGGTTAAGTTGATTATTTCTTATTACCGCATCAATAAAAGCATTTAGAGCTTCTTTTCTTTGCTCTTCTGTCATGTTAGCAAATTCTTTATATGCTTTATTATACTTTTCTAATTCTTCTGTTGTTTTACCAATGTTTTCTGCTTTTTCTGCCCAAGCGTCAGCTTGGTCTTGAAGAAGTTCTTTTTCCTCATTTAATTTAGCTATTTCAACTTCTCTTTCGGCGTCTCTTAAAGCGTCATAGGTAGAACTTATTTCTTCTTGGTCGCGTTTAAATACCCAACCCGCGCCACGAACTAGGACAAGTCTATTTTTTGTATTTTTCGCACGTTCATATGCGTCTCTAGCTTCTTGGAGCTTTTGAAGTCTATCTTCTGCTTCTGCTTCTTCGTTAAGAGCATTTATCTTTTCGTCAATTAACTCAATTTGGTCTTTATAATAATCTTGAGCTATTTGATTTTGGAAAGTAAGATTTTCATTACTTTCATCCGCGGCTTCTCTAGCTTTTTCTGCCGCTTTTTCCATGTCGTCGAGAGTTTGTTGATATTCGTCTTTTCTTTTTTCTAAGTATTTTAAATAGGCTTCTAAAAGAATCTCTTGAGCTTCTTTTTCTTTATCTATTTGTTTTTGAATAGTTTCATTTTGTTCTTCTAATGCTTTCTTTCTAGCTTCAAGAACTTTTTTAATACCTTCAACTTCTGTTTCAATTCTCTTTTGCTCTGCTTCTGCCGCGTCTTTTAAAGCTTCTGCTTGCTCTTTTAAGGCATCAGCATAGGCTTTTGCCGCGTCTGTAGCTTTCCCAGATGATTTGGTAGAACTTCGCAAATTTTTATCATAATCTTTTGTGGCGTTCCCAGCAGAGATTATGCCATTTTTAAGACCTTCTAATTTTTTATTATCATCTTCAAGAGCACTGGCATTATTTTTAGCATCTGAAGCTACGTCCCTTAAATCAGAAGCTAAAGCTCTCATTTTTTCTGCCGAACCTTTAACTTCTCCGGTAAAGCTATCAAAATCTACTGGTGCGTTTCTAATTAAGGTCAATAAACTGGCCATAACGGTGCCAACATCATCAATCGAATATACTAACTGTTCATTAGCTTCGACCGCATTGGCTTTAGATTCTATTTCATCTGCTAAAGATTCAGCTTGATTTTTTACTGCTGTATTATATGCAATACCTTGATTATTCTTGGCAATTGCTTCATCTATATGAGCAATAGCTAAATCTCTTTCTCCTGCGGCCATAGCTTGTAGAATTTGTAAATACTCGTCTCCATATTCTCCAGCCAGCTTCCAATTCTCTCCGTCAAAAGAGAAAATATCATACATAGTTAAGTTTTCAAGTTCCGGCATAGTTTCAGCCATTTGTTGGAATAAATTAAATGCTTCCTCTTCACTATCTAATCCATCATTAATGGCTTTATCTATATCTTTATATGCTTCTGCCAATTCAAAAGTTTGTGGGATAACACTAGAGAGCGTCTGATTCGCTGTATCAGCAACAGTCATCAGAGCATCAACAAGCTCATTCCCGGTCTTTACGCCACCTTCTTCTAACATAGCTAATATTTGAATTACTTCTTGAAGGTTGTTTGGGTCGAGACTATGAAATGCTTGATTAAGAGCATCCATGTCTCCTTTAAATTCTTCAATATTGATTCCATTTACTAAAGCGTTAAATATTTGTTTAGAGACAGATGTTAATTCATCATTATCTTTTGCTTCCTCAAATTTTGTTCTCCAAGCTCTAATAATATCATCTGAGAAACTCATTAGCTGAGGAAAATCTTCAACTCCAGGGATTTGATTTAATCCAAGAAGACTCCCAAGAAAATTTCTGTTGTCTTTCATATCTGTTTGATAAGCAGAATAAACTTCTGGTAAGGCTTTTTCAATATCAAACCCAAGGTCTTTTAAACGCTCAATTATTTCTTTTGTCAATTTAAGAGGATTACCAGATAGTGCGGAAGCTAAAGCTGTAGTTACTTCCGCATCTCCAGAATTCATAATCTCATCAATTGAATCAACATAAGATTGTAAAATATCTGAAGAAAATTTAATCGTACCTTCTTTCAATCCTTTTTCATCTATATCTGCGCTTGTTAATCCTGAAAGAAGTTGAGTTACATATTGCTGGGCAAATGTACCAGTAATACCTTCATCTAAAATGTATTTCGCAGCTATACTTTGAATTTCCCCAGCGGTTGCCTTTACATCTTCATTAGCTTTATTTCTTAAATCACGTATATCCTCTTGGAGTTTTTCATATCGTCTAACATATTCAGATGCCGTTACGGTTTCTCCATCCCATTCAAAGGTTTGTTCTGGTAAACCAGTATTTTTAGCTTTTTGAATTGCATTTCTTGCTTGCTGAAGAGCTTGTCTGTTAGTACCAGAACTAGCTAATTCATCTGCTTCATCATTATAATCCGCCGCAGATTTTTCTTTTCTGCTCTGAATAGCTCCAATAGCCGCTTCGGCTGCTTCTGCTCTCTTAGCAATAATATATTCGTTTATAGCATTGGTTAATTCAGAATACGAGGCAGTTTCAATATCTAATCCTTCTATCGCATCCGGAAATTGGTCAATTAATTGCTGTTTTATTTCAGCTAAGCCTTCACCTTTTTTGTAGGCTTCCTGATATTGTTCTTGCAAAGTTTCAAGAGATTCAATTTCTTGATTAGCAGCTCCCATCTTCCCTGTATATTCTTGAAGAGCTTCTGCTGCTTCTCTTGAAGCTATTTTATTTTTATTTATTATTCTATTTAAACCATAAATGGCCCCTACCAAAAGTGTAATACCTGCAATGATTGCGGCCAATGCGATTAATTGGGGAGCCATAGCCAATAAACTAGCTTTCGCAGCTACTGCTTGAGCTTGTAATCCCGCAGTAACAGCCGATACAGCAGTTAATTTTCCAGCTTCTCCGGCAATTACTTTTACACTACTTGCGGCACTAGCAATTGCAATTTTTGAAAAAGCAAAAATAGCTATTGTCGAAAGTGTTGTAAATCCTAGTCCTAAATCTGATAAATTAGCAATTAAATCTGCTGCTCCATCAATTAAATTACTAAATATGTTGCTAGCATTAAAAGAGGTATAAAGACCTTCCCAAGCAGCTTGTAATCTATTCATTGAGGCTTCTAATCCAGTTAATTGAGTATTAAACTGAGCCGCACTTGCTCCCGCACTGTTTTGTGCCATATTTACTAACTCTACATTTCTATCATAATCTTCTACAAGAGCAATAAAACGAGATTGCTGGCGCGCGCCTGCGGCGATAGTCGCGATATAACGCTGAGTATTACGGTCTAATCCATCCCACTTAGAAGATAATTCCATAATAACGTCGTCGAAATCTCTAAATTGTCCAGCCGAATCTCTTAACGCAACGTCCGCTTGTTTTAATGCTTTTTCAACTTTATTAGCATCTACCCCATCTTCTAAGGCTTCAGTGGAGTCTTTTAATTCTTGGAAACGAGCAATAATTGTCTTTAATGCTGTACCTAAGTTTTCTGGTGCTTCACGAGTAGTTTCAATCATCTTAGTTAGGAAAGCTGATGTTGTTTCAATATCAGCACCGGCAGACTTAGCAATAGAAGCTACCTTACTAATAGCAACAGCTAATTCATTAGTATCTACCGCAGCTTTAGCAGCTAAGTTTGCCCATATATCTGTAATATTAGACGCATCATCCGCTTCTAACTTAAATCCGTTTATTGCGGCAGTTAAATAGTTCGTAGCATCTGCAAAATCAAGTTCAGAGATAGTAGCAAGAATTGTTGTTTGCTCTACCAATTCCATTACTTCTGATTGGGAGCGACCCTGTTGGAAATATAATTTAGATGATTCTACTACTTGAGAAGTTGTTGCACCTAATCTTTGGGCCATCTCATTATATGTACCAATCATGTCCCACATTTGGTCGCGGGTTCTACCAGATACGACCGCTATTTGAGTTAAACTTGCATCTAAATCAAGATATGTTTCCTTCATCTTTTGAAGTTGATTTCTAGCAAATTGAACAGCTATTCCTATGCCTGTCCATCTAGCTAAAGTATTATTTAAATTACTAGAAGCCTCTTGGGCTTTAATTTGTTCTGTTTCATTATTCCACTTAGATAATACTTCAGTTGCCTCTTCAATTGGAGCATTTACTTTCTCATACGCAGAAGAAATATTTTTAACTCCAGTGACAGCTTGTTGTTGAGCTTTATTATTTTCAATAGTCGCTTCTTCTAATTGGGCTTCTAACTTGATTAGTTTTTCTTTTGCCCTCGCGCTTTCTTTAAGCGCCGCAGTCATTTGTTCCTGCTTTTTAGCGGTAGATTCTGCCGCAGCACCGGTTAATCCAGCAGTTAGTTCTTGTTTTTCTTTTCTAGCAGCATCTTGTTTTGCTTTTGAATCTGAGCTAGTTACTCCATAGTAACTTTTAGTTGCTTTATCGAGGGCCTGAATCTCTTTCTTTAAATTCTCTATTTGCTGTTTATAATTCTCTATTTTTGGGTTCTTAGAAAACGCTTCTTCTGTATTAGATTCTAAACTATTTATACTAACACTAAGCTGTTTAAAAGAATCATTAAGTTGACTTATAAGATTCCTATATTCCCCTAAATTATTAGTAGTAGGTTTAAAGTTAAGAATCTTCTGTAAGTTTTTCTGATAATCTGCTAAATCTTTCTCTAAATCTTTAGTTATGGTTTTTGGAAGAGATAAACTACTAAGTTTTTTCTTAAAGTTATCTGCTTGCTTTAATGCACTACTAAAAGCGGCTTGAACATCAACGTTAATTTGTAATTTTTTTACGCCACTTGCCACTTATCTCACCTCTGGATAAAAAAATAAGGTTGGTAGAAAACTACCAACCCTACGATTAAAAATCTCCATCTATATCTTCATCCAAATAGGAAACACTAACAGTTGTAGCCTGTTCACGTGAGCCTAGCGGGATTGCTTGAAATTGGAGTGCTGATACTAATGGGTTGGTATTTCTTCCTAAATTGATTGCGAAATTTGAATTAATTCTTAATCTAGGAATCTCAATTAAACCAGTCTTTTGGACCGCCGAATACTCATCTGTGTAGCGAAACTTACCCACAAACATTAGATACCCATTTAAATCTTTTTGTCCTACATTTACTATTTCCATTCCTTGGTCGTAAAGAAAATAGTAATCGACAAGAATATCTATATTTTTATCTTCTAAAATTATAGTATCATCCTCTATTGTATAATCTAAGATTTTCCGCACTCGTCTGTCGTTCTCTAATTCATAAATACTTATTTTACTATTAGTATCAACGATATGCTTAACTTTAGCTCTCCCGTCCATCCCAACATAAACCCTTTCATACTGGTTTATTTTTTTTGTTGGCAACCTTTTTATCATGTTCCCGTTCATAATACCAAAAGCAAGATGACTTACTGTTCCCATATTCATAATACAATTAACTTCTTTTGTAGATTCCCAATGAACAAGAGAACGATTATCAAACATGCCGCGCGCGTCATTGACATTTTTATTCTCTTGAAAAAGGATTTCTTGTATCTTATCAAAATAAAGTATTGTATCTCCTATATCATAATGAATTCCCATAATATCCATTGGAACCGCAGCTTTTAAACTTGCTTCGTATATATCTTTTATACCATATCTCCCGGTATCGGACTGTTTCTCAGTATTCATAAATACCTCCTAAATAAAAGAAGTCCGCTTTCGCGGACTTCGTTGCTTTATTATAAACTTGCGTAAGCGGCAGCCGCAGCGTTTGCAATCGGATATTTAATCAACTTCATCATGTTGCCATCTTCTGGTCTTAAAACGCGAAGTGACATAGAGAATGTTGAAGGGTCGCCTTCCGCCTGCATGGTGATGGTCTTTTCTGCGTTCATCTTCGCCATAGGAATAACGAACTGGAAGAATTCGTCTTTACCTGTGACATAGCTTCTTGCGTAAGTGTCGCCAACAATGCGATAAGTGCCAGGGAAGTTCTCGGCATTGATTGTGATAACATCTGCTCCACCATTAGAAACGGTTTCTTTCCAAGTAGCAATATATTGCTCGTTTGCGGCAATATTTGATACATCTACTGCTTCTTCCGCATCGTTATAAACTTTTGCATTCTCAGGAATACCAAGTCCTTCGGGGATTGCGCCAGAAGCTGTGGGACGGAAAGATTTTGCTCTATCTACGCTTTGAGTTTTTGAAATCTTACCACCGTGCATCAAAGCCATAGATTTCATAGAGAATAGAGCGTCTTCAAGGTTCAAAGTAATTTCTTTACCATAGTCCCAGATAATAAGTGCTGCGTTACCTTTACCACCGGTAGCTGTTGATTGCTGTGCAGTTTCCTCAATGGTAGAGACTTTTAGCGTATCTAAGTACAATGCCGGCGCACCGGTAGCAGTATCATAGAAAGTTACGTCAGCAACTTCCTTAATGCCATATTGCTCAAATAAGTTAGCCATTGTTCTCCTCCTTTATTACAAAGTAATTTTCTTAATCCAGTATTGTAAATCGACCTTTTTACTATCGACACCAGCAAGAAGCATTTGAGTGCCCGTCTCATAATCTTCTTTTAATTGAAGTCGTTTAAATTGGTCATACAACTGATAGATTGTAAGGTCCCAGACATTAAAAAGAGTATAACCTACTCCATAGGCACACAGAGAAGAAACAATGTCTGGTAAAGTTATTTCTTTGCCTCTATGTTTTGCGGCTTGCTCAGCTCTGGCTTTTGCTTTTGCTAGTTTAAGCTTTTTTCTTGCTTCTTCAAATTTCTTTTTCATTTCTAAATCGTCAGTGATGATTTCATCATCCTCTTCTTCTTCGGACATATTAAGAAGTCTGATTATTGATTGAAATTCTGAGAAATTTGTTTTATTAAGAAAGAAAAATTCTTGTGCTTTTACAATTTTGCCGCCCGGAAGAACTTTTTCTCCATCAACTAAAAATTTAAAACCTTTATTTTCAGTATCTAAGAATACTTCCTCCTTAATGTAAGTAAGAAAACCTATTTGTAACTCCAAGAAAAAAGTTGGGTTCTTTAAACAGTTTTCATAAAGCCATAAAATTGGATTTGTTTCTCCTTCTTCTATATGCTCTTGATGATACATTAGCAATAGGTCGCTTTCACTTATTGTAAGAAGATTTGTTATTCTAGCAAATTGGTCATAACTAATTTTGTTTATATCTTTTAGAGTTGGTTGATAGATAGTAATTGACCCAAAACTAACAGGCGCGCCTTGTAATATTGAAACTTTATCTATTTTAGTTGTTGACATCTACAACAAACCTCATTGTATGCATTGTAACTTCTGAGCTGAGAACGTCTAAATCAAAAGAAACAAATCTTAAAGTTCCAATACCAGTAACTCTAGAGTTATCTAACAATCTTTTTAAACAAGACATTATATAATATGGACGTTGAATAGGATAGTTTAATTGCCATTTATCCTGCGGATTCCAAATATCTATATCAAATCCAACTAATGAAAATTCAGAATTCTCTCCTGCGACACCATAGGTTGGAACAATAACGATTGTTGATTCTTTTACTTTTGTAAAATCAACATTTGGAACCGTCCTTATTCTACCATTTGTGAAATCAAAATCTGATGTATCTATATCCGGTTTTGATTCGTCTAATGGATTATTAGACATATCTAACAAAAGACGAATAAGTGTTTGGTCTTTACATAATTTAACAGCTATTTTACCAACTGCTTCACCTGTTTGCTCAAAGCAATTAACTCTATTACTCATTTGTTACACCCATAAGCTAGTAACTTCAATCTTGCGTTTGAATAATTCTTCTCCACTACTAGCAAGAAATTGTATCGTAGCATTACCTATTTTATTTAAAGCGGTTATTTTAATCTTACTATCTGTCTTATCTATTTTCACCATTGTATTGTCATAAGCAATGGTGAAATTTTGGTCTGTATAAACATCCCAAATACAACTATCTTTAGTCGCAATTTTTGTATTTCCAGTTACATAGAAATAATGGTTTAAAGAAAGTTGAATTGTTATTTTAAATGTTTTTATGAAGCCAGATATTTTATCTTCTACAGTAAGTTCAGTTTCTCCCTCTTTAATAGGAATTAACTTTCCAGCTTCAAATTTTATAACTTCTTCATCATAATTAGAGAACATCATGCTACCATCTTTAATTTTTCCGTTCTTAAAATAGAAAAATTTTAAATTAGTAACATTTAATCCAATAGTAATTGAATTCGCGCCATAGTTAGATAGTATTGTTGCGGACCCTATTTCATTAGCATCTGCAATTTTTTCTTCTACTAAGTCTGAACTATTATCTACTGTAGTCTTATTTATTGTGGTATAATATACACCGGGTATGCTTATTTTATCTGAATCCACATATCTCCATGCTTCATCACCAATGATAAATCTTAAACCGTCTACAAAATCTTTGTTTGCCGGCAGAATTAAATTTAATGCTCTATTTGGTAGTTCCGTAGAGACACTATTAACATATCTAAAATATTCTTTAATATCGAACTCGCCGGTTCCGTTAACATAAACTGGAATTTCTTTTAATACACCACTATTATCTACATATTTAATCATATAATCCAATTCAATTACTTTATACTTATAATAGCCATAATAGGGGTGAATTTCTCTATGAAGAATTAGCCAATATTGAGTTTCAGAAATATCTAAATCGTGAGTTTTAAATAAAGCTCCCTCTGGAAGTTTTAGACTTCTGTCTGTCATTAAACATTGAATTACCTTTCTTTCAGTTTGAGTTCCTACTCTGCTATTGCCACTAGCAAGAATACAATCGTATGTCATATTTTCATAATCAATGCTAACTCTATTGGGGCTTCTTTTAACCAACTGAAGAAAATCTTTTGCTAAATTGTGTTCTATACGGTCTTTAGCTGTTGAACCGTTGGCAAAAATTCTTTGTCTGTACATATCTAGGTAGGAATACATGTTTATACCTCCTTAAATACAGACTCCACAAGTGGCATACAATCTTTTAGAATTGTTTCTCTAAGATACTTATATTTCAAATACTTCAAACTGGCTGTTTTACTATATAATTTATTTAAATTAATAGAATCATATTCTTCAACAGCACCTAATAGTTCAACCAAGAGAGATTCAATAAGAGGTTCATAATCCTTTTTTCTCTCGCAGTCTCTTAGAATACCAAAATATTTGCCCTTTATATAATCACAATATGCTTCGTGACATACACTATTATTCATCTTCTCCATAATCATTTACCTGCCAATTTTCTATAATCAAAAATTTTGCCTCTGGTAACTCTACTATAATTACTAAGAAGATTTTTTACTTCTCGGTCAATTACATTGACTTGCGCATTACACAAAGCATTCAAATGGCTTGCTTGAGATTTAAACTCAAAATCAGACTCTCCAAATTTTTGCTGGGTCACGTCTGTATCTGCTATACCTCTCTTAAACCATTCTCTTTTCATTAGAACGCCTAAAATGTTGACTTCCTCTGGACCTAAATCGTTCTTAAATTCAGCAGTCGCGTCATCTCTGTCAAAAATATCTACTTTTGGGCATAAGAAGTAAGGAATAGCACTCTCTAAGAGGGAATGCATATCATATTCCATTACCACATCACTAAGTTCTCCAAGATTATAGTCTTTAATTTTGCTTAAAAAGGAATCGTAGACTTTTTGGTATGGGGTAGCCATAATATCACCCCTTATGCCTTATTATTGTCTAAATGCTTTTTCATTTCAAGAATATCTTTTCCAGTTGCGGCCTTCAAAAGATTAATCTTTGAGAAAGTAAGGCTTTCGCATTTCAAAGCTGCGGAAATAATCGTATCAAGACGATATGGAGAAGAACTCTTTAAAAGTTTATCAAACTGCAAATCACTTCCAGTTTGGATTAATTTGATGATATCTTCTTCACTCATTCTTTCTTCGTCTGTTGCTGGAAGATTAACATACCCACCAGCAATTTCCTCCATAGCCTCATCGTCTTCACAGACTAAATACTGGCTGTTAAATAATTCTGGTACTCCTGGATAAGTTAAAGCTTCTTCAAGCTGTTCTTTGTTCATCTTAATACTTCTATTAGGTTGAATGAATCTTGATAGTCTAATTTCTGGAACAACAATCCCTACCTCGTGATTGCTGATATTCTTAATAGCTAAAGTTTTCTTTTCCATAATAATTACTCCTTATACTCAAAATGGGCGGGCTATTGCTAACCCGCCCTATCTCATTCATTCTCTCTTAATTAGGTAAGAGAGGTATTCTCGTAAATTGCCCAGTTGTTGTAGTGCATAATAGCAACTCCAACTTTCTGGTAAACTGAAAGTTCGATTGAACGGTCTTTATTCTTAAACTCGTCAACCTGAGTACCACCCTCAAGAACGATAGTGGCAATCTTGCTGCTCATACCAGGGATAATATAGCAGAAGCGAGGGTCAAGAACTTTCTCTGTATTAGTTTCGTCCGTAAAGCTTTGAGGTAAAGTTACAATCGGACAACCTTTATACATTTGAAGCACGCCGTAAGTTCTCATATCCTCTACGTCGGTGTCGCTAATCTTAGTTGTTCCTCCGACTGTAACTGAGTTGGCTGGAATTGTATCAGCGAACTCTGGGGTACATACGATGATTGGGTCGCCATAAGCTCTGATTGTAGTGATAAGTCCATCAAACTTTGCTTTGTCGAAGCTACTTGCTGTAGTAACAGTGTTAGTAGGTCTAGTCGCATCAATACTTGCATTAAGAGCCTGAGAAAGTTGAGTAAGAATATTCTCCTCAATACCCTCCATCAAAATATCAAGATATTCAGAAAGGTCTTCTTGTCCAGAAAGCATGCGCTCAAAGTCAAGGATAGCAGCTCCGCCGATAGCTTCAACGCTGATTTCCATCTCTGTGCGGTCTAGTCTGAATGTCTCAAATACGCCACCAAGTCCTACCTTAGTAATAAAGCTTTTCGCACGAGCGCGACCTACTTTCTTAGTGAAAGTAACTTTTTGTCCGTGACCAACAACTCTCGTATCAGCAAGGAAACGATAGCTGTCCTTTACATACTTAGGAAGAATTTCGTCGAAAATCTCCTGCATAAGTTCAAAAATATCTAATTTGTTTCTGCGATAGCTATTATAGTCGCCGCCTAACTTCTTCAATTCCTCTCTGAAAGCCTCTTGAACGTTTTCAGTGGAAATTTTTCCTGCGAAGTCAGCTGGTAGAGCCTTGGGGACAGTGTTAGTCATAGCAGCTACGCCAAGAACTTTCAAGTCTTTTAAATTAGCCATTACTTTTTACCTCCCCTAAAATTAAAGTGCTGTGATGTCAGTTACAATAAACTTTACTGCTTTCTGACCATCGGGCATAGTAGTCATTTTTACAACGGTGAAAGGAGAACCTGAGAGAGTTTTATTAATCTCAATTACTCCAGTGTCTGCGTTAGGTTTACCATAGCAGCCGCCGTTTTTGATTGCTGTAGCAAGTCCAGCATCATCAGTGAAAGTATCTGCTTCATAGCAAACAGTGTTAGTAGTGAAGGTATCTCCGTCTCTCAAGAAGTAAACGGAAGCCATTTTACCGGCCTCTACCTTATAGTTTTTAAGTCCCGCATGGAACTGGTCATAAATCAATTCGCTGTTACCAAGAATACCCTTTAGGGCGCCAGTGATTTTAACTGTGCCAGCAGGCTTATCAACAGCAACGATTGTACCATTCTCTGCTCCATTAGGGAAAGCAGTAGTATCCAATGAGCACTGAGCTTCATTATAGCTTCTGTCAATGCGATTGGTTTCTAACATGCCGTAACCGTCATGTGTCAATCTTACGATAGCCATTTATTTGCCCTCCTAAATTAATGTGTATATTTTTTCAAGATACCTACAAGACCAGTAGCTCCGGTATCATCTAAGATTGCTGCTGGAGCCATTGGTTTGGCTGGTTCTTTAGAGAACATAGCTGGCTTTTCTTTCTTTACAGCGAACAAAAGTTCTTTTTCAAGTTCTTCCATGCTGAAATCTGCCATCTTCTCTTTAATAGTTGCCAACGTCGCGTCAGAAATCATTTCTTCATACTCTGCAACTTTAGCTTCTTTCGCTTCCTTTACACGAGTATCATGTTCTTCTTTTAACACATCATAATCGGCCTGTAAAGAATCAAGCTTTGATTGAAGTTCATCTTTTGCAGCGTTAGCTTCTAATTCATAAGTAGATTTCTGGCCTTCCAACTCAACAATTTTAGCATCTTTTTCAGAAATTAAATTGTCTTTTTCTGAAATGGTATTGTTAAGATTTTCAAATGCCTCTACAATTTCTGCTGGTTTGCTATATTGGCTCTTTAACTTATCGTAATCAGGTACGTCCTCTTGACGAATCCAAGAAGTATATACAACTTCTGGTTCCCCAACCATTTCGATAGTACCATCTTCTTTTGTTACAAAAGCATATCTCTCATATTTGCTTTCTTCTACTGTACAAACTATTGCATAGTCAACACCTATTTCACAAGGCACTTTATCAATCTTTACTTCCTCTTCTTTTGAGAAATCTGGATTGACAGCCTTCCAAATGGCGTCTACTTTAGTGTCTGGTGAGAACTTAAAATTGGTCAAATCCATCTGTTCTGTTCCTCCTATATCAGTATTTTCTTTGCTGGTTTGTGTAAGCTCCGCTTTGGAGAGGAATTCTCCGAATTGAGTTAACAAATCAAAGAAAGCCGCGCCTTCAAAACAGGGCGTAACATCTTTACCAAGAGCACTCAGTCCAATGAAAAAACCATCTGTATAAACATAGTATTCTTGGCCATCCATAGGAACCCAGGCACCTTTAATAGAATTAATATCCAATTCAAGAGATTGTGGGTTTCCAATGATTTTACTGGCATTTTCTAATCTACCAGTATATAGATAAACGTCAACTACATAATATGTCCTTTTAACTCCATCATCATCAATTTTTTCCATCCATTCGCCATTGGGATTCTCTGGAACTAAACCATATATGCGCGCGACGTTTCTATCTCTATTATGAGAAGTGAAATCCTCTTTCTCTTCATCATATATTCCTACTACAGGGACATACGGGAGAGTAGAGATAAGTTTTTCCGCAAATTCATCTGTAATGTAAGCTCTATTTCTATTTTTATATTTATAGAATATACTTACCCTACCCTTTGAAATTAATGGAGTTACTTGTTCAAAATCTCCTTGCGGAATAGCCGTAAATAATGTTGGAATCTTATTTTCCATTCTCATTATCCTCCCGCGTTAATATTTTTTATTGTTTTCTCACTTTTTTCTTCAAGAGGCTTTTCTGGCCTACCTGGCCCTTTTGAATCTTCTTGAATATCGCCCTTTTGTCTACGGCCACTAGAGTCTTCCGAACTCATAGTATTTGAGGTTTTAGGAGGAATTAGAATTTCTCCAAGATTAAGAATGTCGTTTTCTAGAGTTTTTGTATCTAGAATTGTTGATTGTTTCTTCCCCGTTGCAACATAAGGTAAAATTAAAGAATAACCAGATTGAGCTTGTTTTAAATACATATCAACAAGTCTTTTTTCATTATACCATGTGAGAGGAAGTATAGTGACTATTGGTTCTAATTTCTTATATTTAAAGTGAGACAAACATAACATTGAAAGCCAATTTGAAAAGCTAGTAATTGCTTGGCTCATAAAGCTAGTAGAATTGCTTATAGATAACTCTAAAGAAGTTGCTGTCGTGGAAGCAAACATTTCAAAACTGATTCCTGCGTTTTCATATTTTGGAACTAACATTTTTTCTATATTATTGTTAGTTACAGAACCAGTAGAAGATTGAGTATCTTTTAAGGAGACTTCATTTGCTATTGTGGTTAGCACATCTATATTTGGGTTATCTCTAAAAATCTCGGAGACAGCTTCGTGCATTGTTTCCATTTCTTCCAATAGCACGTCCAAATCTCCTTGTTCGTCTAATTCAAATCGCTGGACAAGAATTTTTTCTAGTTCCTGAGTATCCCTTCTTTTTTCAATATCTTTATAATCATTAAAGTTAATTATATCAATTATTGTATCAAAGAATGGAGGCACTGGAATTCCTCCGAATTGAAAAGCGCAAGACTCTTCTGGAGGCAACATAGCATAATAATTACTATTTTTTATAGTTCCGTTTTGATATTTTCTCCATAGTGATTTCACAGACTTCGGGAAAGAATCTAAAGCTTCATTTAACTCTTTCTCATCAGTATATTTATTGAAAAAGCGCACGTCGAATTCAACAATATTAGTATTGTATGGACTTTTATATCTGCTTATACAATAGTTCGGGTCAAGCATAGTTATTGTAACTCTATCATCATCAAAAAAATTTATATAACCATAAAATGCGCCGTCTATTAACATCCTAGTTGCTATAAAACCAAAAGTATCTTCAATGTTTAAGTGGTCTAGAAAATCTAATGTTTGAATATAGAGTTTTTTTACAGAATCCTTTTTATTCTCATTAAAATCAGTAGCTAAATGTTTTAAATCTAGGGTATAATAATATTTATATAAGTAAGAAAAATAATTCAATATTCTCCTATAAGATGTAGAGGTCTTATAATAAAAATTAGATATTTCTCTCATTAGCTCTATATTCAAATCGTTCTTCGCATCATTGATATCTTCAATTGAATACCCGTCTGAAAATACGCTAGAACTGACAAATCCATATTTAATTCCATATGGAGCTTCTCTCGTCTTTGCCCAATCTTTTACTAACTTATTGAAAGATGCCAATTGCTCGGAGGTTTGCTTTTGTTTAGTTTCTTCCATTCGTTTTACCTCCCTTACTAAATAATAAGAACTTTCTTAGGTCGCGCGCACGATTTCGCTTCTTCTTATAATACTCATCTTCTAATTCTCTAATTCTCCATAAAGCATATTCAAAAGCACTAAAACGGTCCTTATTTATACGCCTATTAATTTGTTCAACGACAATATCTTGATTCCCAACTCCAGTATTACGAAGTCGTAGATTACAAATCTCATCAAACAATTTTGTTGTTTCAATATGAGGTGCTAATCGGGCAAGTCTATCTAGCGGGCGCATTTTAGCTCCCTTTTTAGTAGACATTAACTTACTTTTAGCTTCTTGTTCTTTCACTAAAAATCTAATATGTCCATTAGCAATTTGAGAAAAACAATTACTATGAATTTTGCTGTTTAAAGAAGGTGTAGCTTTAAGTACATATAAAACTTTATCTCCAGGATACTTAGAATACTCTTCGTCGTTCCAAGAGGCAAGTGCGGGATATAAAACTCCATCTACTCCAAGCTGTTCCATTACCAAAAAGTCCAATAAACCTACGCCTAAACCAGTTCCGTCAATTAATATTTCTTTAGGTTTATACTTCAAATACATTTTTTTAATTTCAATAGCTTGAAGTGAAAAGTGCATATCATGTAAACCAACTGAATTTATTAATTGTTTATAGAAATAGGTTTCTCTTGGTGTAACTTTAAATACTTGAACAGAAGTTAATACTCCAAGTCGTGCGACGTCTACAGATATATAGTAGAAAACCTCATTATTCCCTCTAGTTTTTCGTTCTTTTTCTGGGTTTAAAATTCGTCTATATTTAGATAAATTATCATAATCAATCCAGCTATCGCTAGAACCACCAGTCCATATGGACAAATATTCGCGCGCGAAGCTATCTTCTTTATATGTTGGTGAAATTTTAAGTTCCTCTACGAAGGTTTTATTCAATAGCCCATGCAACATTGGAACTCTATAATCGCAGCCCCATACAAAAGTTGTTTTTGGACTTACTATTGATTGGACAAATAATTCAATCAATTTTTCATAAGCAAATGAACCTTTTACACCAGCAGAAGTGATGTATATTTGAGCTTGATGCGGTTCTGTTTCATCTAACTTACCATTTGCCATTCTTCTATCAACATTCATCAAAGGAAGAACAACTTCTGAAAGAACGGTCCCATCGTGGTCTCTTGTTTCGTCTATAATGCCACCACTTCTACGTCCTCCACGAGTAGAATCAAGAGCGCCAACAACATCAAATACGCTTCCATTTTTAAAAACTAATGTAACATAGTCTTTACTCATGTTCTTTTTCACAAGTTCTTTTTCTAACATTGGGAATAGTCTTAAAAGTTCGTTAATTTTTTCTGTCGCAATTTTTGCTCCCTGCTCCTTGCCTGGCGCGCAAATAAAGAATTTACTCCCAGGCAAAAACATGCATCTCAAAAATCCGGCTAGAATTGAAAGAAATGATTTTGAGAAAGCGCGGGGTGCGACGCAATAGTGATAACGATATCTAAGGCTCGCGCGCAAGAAAATTCTTTGGTAGAAATAAAGAGTGAAATTTGAATTAGCTGGCGTTATATTATCAATAAATATATCTGGATAGTTAATATAAAACTCCAAGAGAGAAGTCATTTGAGGACGATATTTTCTCAAAAACGGTTCGTTTAAATGAACGTTCTTTGGAATTGCTACATTATACCCACTAATCATATCTCTACCTCGAAATCTTCTACCTCATCATCTTCATCAAGAGGTGTCGGACTTTCAAAAGCTACCTCATCCTCTCTTTCCAATCTCTCCTCAATATTCTCAATATTTTTCTTCTGTTGGATTCTCTCTTCAACCTGGTCAACGATTGTACTCTCATTATTCCACAATCTAGTATTATACGCTTGAATATTCTTCATAGTAACATCAACAACATCATTCAACTCATTATTATGAAACTTTTTTTCCCATCCTATCTTCTCATAGAAAAGCGCTAATTCGCTAACCGATTCAAAACTATTCATATCTCTCGCGTTATCAGAAGTAAAACCAGCTTGTAATTGAAGTTTATTATAAGCAGTAATTAACTTATCAATAGGCTCTTCATTGGCAATCGCGCGGTCTATTTTAAACGAAATCTTCGCCATTTTCTTAGCATTATCTTCAGCTATAACGTCTGGGAATCCATAACTTTCCTCTATTCCTTTATAGAATCCTTGAAGTTGGTATAGTTCTGCTGGAGCATACGAACTACCGAAGCGCGCACGTAAATCATCAAGTTCTTTCTGATTAAATACTTCGTGAATTTCTCTTTCGTTGCCTTCTTGAATAGCCTCTTTCCACTTCTCAAAATATTCCTTCCAAGAGATACGCTCATATTCCGCGGCGGAAAACATATCTAAATAAAGCCCCATTGCTTCGGATGGATTAGCTTTATAAATTTTCGTAAAATCGTCTGGTCTAAATGGAACGTCTGCCCATTGGCAAATTAAATCCACAATACTCCAATCTCCCTCTTGGTCTACAACAATCTCACTTAAACAACTTCTACAAATAGGAGTATATCCATCCGGGAAAAATAACGATTTGGTTTGACAATAGTCTTTCTTTGTTAAAAACCTTCCGCATAAAGTGCACTCTCTAGCTTTAAAAGATTTCTTATTAAAAATCACTTTTTAGCCCCCTTTCTTCTTTCCTTATCACAAACCTTACACCTAGAAGTATACCCGTCTGCGCTAGATTTTTTCCTCACAAATTCACGAGGGTCTTTCAATTTCCACTGGCCGCAACAACTACACTGTTTCCAGGCATTAGGATTATTCCTCTCTAGCCAATAGTCCTTATGGAGAGTTACTGCTTCGCTAATCTTCTTACAAATTTCTTTAGTATAAATAGTAGATATGTAGTTTTCGTTGTAAGAAAGTCCGTATAGTTCTTCGAGTTTCTTCTTTATTTCTTGGTTCGATACTTTGTGTTTCTTTAATTCCACTATTGTCTTGCGCGAAGGGTCAAGTGGAGTCTTAGATATATAGAAATCTAAGGTTTCTATTAAATATTTTGCGTTTGAATCTGGTTTATCTAATGATTCTTCTAATAGAGTAGAATAAAACTCTAAAACTCCATAAATGTGAGCTGGGTCTTCGAGATTTAGAGAATTTGGGTTAGAAGGAATCTCGAAGTTCGATTCTTTATCTTCTTTTGGATTGTCGAAGCGTAGTGAATTGCCTATTTTTAACCCCAGTGGTTTTACGTCTACTCCTACGTCGAAGGTATAGATGGGAGAGTAGAATGGCTGGAAGAAATCGAGACGTCTAGGATTTAAAGCCTCACTAATGACATATTGTTGGCGTTTTAAGTCTATAAGGAAGTGTTTGATTTTATATAGGTCTGTTTGAGATTTTGGTTTTAAGGAGGGGTCGGTTTCTTCTCCTTTTCCTACCTTATAAATGTGTTCCCACTTCTCAATTTCTTCTAGAAGAGGCTGGAGTTCTGGTAAGCTCTTGTCTATGATTGGTTTAGGACTGGTATAGCGCGAACGACCTATTGGATGGATGGAGCGTTCGTCAAAAGCTGGATTAGACGTTAGGTCTTCGAGACTTTCTAATTCTCTTTTTTTATAAGATTGGTATTTGGTCTTTATCTCTATTGATTTCTTATCTACTTCACTTTTTCCATCTTCTCCTTTCCCGAACAGAATATAATTCGCCATAGACTCTAATTCAGAAGAAGAGGGATTAGATTTTTCTTTTAATAAATTTTCCACATAGGTTGTTCTCTCCCTATCTGAGTATAAGTTAAAATCTAAAATTTCTTTTCACCTCTTTTCTTGACTTATTTGTCAAGTTTTTCTTTAATTCTATTATACCACTTTTTGAAAAGGAAGTCAAAAAGTTAGAGTAGGGAAATATAAAATTTTAAAGAGTCAAAAATTTAGTTTTGGAAAATAATGGACGTATTTGAGCAGGCCGCACGACGGGGAAAATTCACTTTCCCATTTTTTCCCAAAAACCGCCCCCCCCTATATGCCTTTTAACGTTATACGGGTAAAAGTATGTATAGCATAATATACAAAAACCACGCTTAAACGTTGTGTAAAATGACGACAAATTTTTTTCAAAAAACTATTTACAATATACAAGTAATGTGATATTATAATAGTGTCAAAAGACACTAACCACAAAAAACAGAAAGGGAGAAAAAATCATGGCAAGAATGACAAGGAAAGAATTGACGAAAAGCGTCAATAAAGGATGGGCTTTTGAGGCTCAGATGTCGCTACTTAAAAGGTATAAGCGCGACGGCCGCGCGGGTAGTTACGATTTAATGAATAAAGGGCGTGTATATGAATGCAAGTTCTTCACCATTAAGCCCGCGACAAAAGGAAAGCACGCTGAATATAACAGTGCTCATGGCTTTAAAGCAATCAAATCCAAAAGCCTTTATACGCAAGTGCAAGAGTATTGCTCTACTTTTGATACTTTGATTGTTGGCTATGGTGAAAGCATTGATAATTATGATAGCTTTACCATGACCAGTGAAGAAGCTGTGGAATGGCTGTATAAACGGCTCCAGTATAAAGCCGGGTCTGATGAAGTCCGTTTTTGCTGGGGTGGAAAGAGCTTAGAAAGCCGTTATGAAAGCCGGCTTGCGAAACTGAAAAGCGAGGGTTACACGCTGTAATGATTATGCGGTTCTAAGGGGCATCCGCTCAAAAGCCCCATTCCATAGGCAAAAGCCTAACATAAATAGAAAAGGAGATTTTAAAATGGAAAGAACGGCTATTAAAAAGATTCAAGAGCTATACTCAAGTATGGACATCGAAAGCGGCTTTCTGGTGAGTAAAACAGCATATGAAGCTATCTCTTTAGCACTGCACTTCATGACTAAACAGGACTACGTTGTATTGATGTATGATGAAGATACTGACGGCGATGTGGTTATTACTTTCGGATACTATGATAAGCGGGATGCTATAAGGCTGATGGATATTATTCAAGAAGCAAGAGAAAGAGAACTGTAATAGCAAAGAAAGCGGGACGGACTTCTGTTACAGAAGCCCTATACCGCAAGAAAGGAATAAATAATATGGGCTGGAAAATTATAGCAAGAATCACCGATGGAAAAGAAGAACGAATTGTTCATACTACTGGACGGCTTGAATCTCACGCGGAAAACGCGTTAAAGAAATACTATTTAGACAAGGGATTCTACATCGTAGAAAAAACAGGATTTTATTTTAAAATGAATAAAATTAAATAAAATTTTTAGAAAACAATCCCAAAATTCACGGATTGTTTTCTTTTTGCCTAAAATTACTTGTCTATTATAGACAAGTAAATTATTTGAAAAGATTGTTAAAAATATAACGCAATAAATTACTTGTCTATGCTAGACAAGTAAATAATTCTTGACTAGCGCGCCTTTATGTGATATAATTATTTATAGAAAGAAAGGAAAATTCCCAGCAAATGGTAATTTGGAGAACTGTAAAATTTTGTCAATTTTTGGAGGTTTTATTATGGAAATTCATGGCTATCCCGTAATTCAAGAGGAAGGTTTCACAATTACTCGCGGAGCTATGAAGCCTACGACCTATGAGAGCTACGAAGCCGCGAAATCAGCGCAAGAAAAGCTGGTTGGCTCAACAATGACCTATAAAGTTAGTGTTCCACCTGCCGAAGTAGAGGAAATCCTCGAAAAACGGCGTTAATCCCTTCTTTCTGTGGAGAAATCGGGCTATTGCCCGATTTTCTCTATAAAATTTACTTGTCTATGGTAGACAAGTTATTTTATTCCGCTTTGAGAAAAAATTTTTAATTTTTCTATTGACAATCCCGAAATTCGTGGTATAATATAGTTGTGATAAGGAAGTGGTTAGCCTTATTACAATAAATCTCCATTTTATCCCTTTCTGTTTAATGGATAGAAAAAGGCGTCCTTTTGCCATGAGAGGACGCCTCCCTTTCTATTGGAAAAACTTGTCTATTGTAAACAAGTAAAATTATTGGGCAATTTTTAAAAAAGTATTGACAATACCAATAGAATAGGTTATAATATAATCACAGGTAAACCAAAAGAAATAGAAAGAGGGATAGATATGAATTATTATGAGGTCGCTTGTATGATTATTGGGAATTTGTTCTTTCTCGCATGTGGTGCTTTTGTAGGATTCTTTGCTATCTATGGAACGTATAAAGCACTTAGTAAAATTCCGCTTTGGGAAGATATTAGAAATAAATTCGCACCAAAAGAAAAGTCTTGTATTTGCGAATATGGAAAATATAAATACGCGGTTGGCTATTGGGAAATTGACCCATTCAGAAAGCAATATATGGTTGCTATAACTGATTTACAAACGGATGAAATTATTAATAATATGGCTTGGATTTCTGGGTTTAAAATGGCACGAAAAAGATTTAAGAAAGTTTGCCGAGATTTCAACAAGTGCGCGCCTTGGGTGGTTGCTATGGTAGATAGTCAAATTAGTAGGAGTAAAATGGACGTTTAACACGTCCATTTTATTTTGAAATTTTTACTTGTCTAATGTAGACAAGTATTTTATCCCGGAATTATTTAGAAATTTTTTAAAATCTTCTTGACATATCCCGAAATTGGTGATATAATAAAATCAAAGAAAGGGGATTATAAAATGGATACAAATATTTTTTCTATTGAAACATATTCAGAAGAAAGGCTTAAAATAAATAGAACACTTGGAAAATATTCTCCTTTTATAGATATGCCAACAGATTCAAGAACGATGGAAAAAATCTACCGAGATTTTTATGAAAAAGACGGTTTCCCTTGCTTGTATATGCTTGGGCAGGCTTCTTTTGAAAATGGGAAGGAAAAATATTTTATTAAGGTAGGAAGAACAACAAATATTAAAAAGAGATTAAAAAGTTATCAACACTCTAATCCATCTTTTGAATTATTTGGAATTTGTGCCGTTGCAAAAGTAAGAAAAAATTTATCTAAGGCAGAAAAAAGATGGCACATTTATTTCAATTATTTTGGGATTCAAGTTGGGAAAACAGAATGGGCAGAAGTTTCTAAAGATTTTTATGATTTTTATAAATCTTATGGCTTTAGTCAAGTTAAAATGTATTGAGAATTTAATTCTCAATACTTTATTACTTGTCTATGATAGACAAGTAAATTTTTTAATAAAATTTCAAAAAATGTATTGACAAAAATAAAATAATAGAGTATAATATAATTGCAGAAAGGGGATAGAACAAAATGAAAAAAATCTATTTTGATATGGACGGAACAATCGCGGATTTGTATGGCGTTGAAAATTGGTTGCCAATGTTGCGCGCGGAAGATGCGACGCCGTATAGAATCGCAAAGCCTCTTGTTAATATTACTAGATTTAATGTTTTGTGTGGACTTCTCCGCCGTCAGGGATATGAAATCGGTGTTATTTCTTGGCTATCAAAAGAAAGTAGTAAAGAATATAAAAAAGCAGTCCGAGCCGCAAAACGCGAATGGTTAAAAAAATATTTTCCAGCTTGTGGGAATGAAATTCATCTTGTCCAATATGGAACGCCGAAACATTCAATTGTAAAAGCAAAAGGCGCAATTCTGTTTGATGATGAATACAAAAACGGTGTTTCATGGGAACGGAATGGCGGGGAATGGATTAACCCAACAGAAAAGAGAATTGAAAAAGTTTTACAGTCTATGGTGGGAATTTAATTCCCACCTTATTTATATTACTTGTCTAAGATAGACAAGTAAATTTCTATTGACTTTTAATCATATCTATGTTATACTATATTTACAGAAAGGGGATAGAAACAATGAAATACCATTATCGTTTAATGATTATCGACCAAAAGGGACAAAAGATTCTTTTTGTTCATAGTTTCAATAGTGATGAAGAAATGCGGGAACAACTTTCGGAATGGTATCCATGTTGTAAGGTTCTTTCTTTAGCGAGGTTTAATAATTATGATACAAAAGAATAAAGATAAAGAAGATGCGAAGAAACGGCGTAACTTTTGGCCGATTAGTCCAATAACAAGAGTAAAGCAAAGTAGGAAAATATACAAAAGGAAAGGAAGAAAGAAGAACGAAAAGACGTTTTAACGTCTTTTCTTTTACTTGTCTAGATTAGACAAGTAAATTTTTAACGGAATTTTAAAAAACATATTGACAAAAATAAAATAATAGAGTATAATATAATTACAGAAAGGGGAAATAATTAAATATGACTTGGCCGTAGCAAATAAAAAATAGTTAAATTATATGACCCGATACCGAGGAAGTAAGTCTAGTAACTGAAATGATAGGGAACTAGATACTGCTAACGAATGCTAAGGGCGAGTGACGCGCGTAAGCGTTGGGAAGCTGGTGTACAACAGCTTCTCTTTTTTTTCGTTTGAAAACTTGTCTATAATAGACAAGTAAATAATTCTTGACTTTTTCTCATTTATCGGTTATAATATAACCATACCAAGAGAGAAAGAAAGTCAAAGCGAAAGTAGAATTTCAAAAGAAATTGAAAAAAAGACTTGACAAACCCAATTCTCTATGGTATAATAAATACAGAGGTTAGGAAAGAAACTAACCGAAAAAATAAGCGGTCACGGCTAAAGGTGACAGAAAGGAAGTCTATTATGGCTAACACAATGAAGAAGTCCGAAGTCCTCGCAAATGCTCGTGAGAGCGCTCTTGCTACCCTGGGTCTGCTCGATGTTCCCGGTGTTCGGCAGATTGGGCCGTGCGAATTCGCGTTCCCCGCTGGCGAATCTCCCGATGGTGAAACGGTTTATGCTCGTGTAAAGGTATCCGCCGCAAACTACAAGGCCACAGAGAAAACTCCCGCTTTCGATATTGAGGGCGCGGCGGGCGATTATGCCGCAGAGGTTGAGGAAAAGGCAAAGGCCGCGGCAGAAAAGGCCGCCGAGCGTGAGCGCAAGGCTGCAAGTAAGAGTAAGTAAGATTTAGCCCCGCTTTGTGCGGGGCTTTTCTTTTAAGATAAAACTTGTCTAAATTAGACAAGTAAATTTTAGAAAAAAAATTTTTAAAAAAGTGTTGACATTCTTTTCTATTGGTGATATAATAATATTGTAATCAAGAGAACGACGGTAAACATGATTACAGAAAGAGGATTTATAAAATGGAAAAGAAAAAATTTCTTGTGCTTGATGTTGAAACCGCAAATGATGTAAATTGCCCTCTTGTTTATGATTTGGGCTTTGCCGTATGTGATAAATACGGGAAAATTTACGAGAAGCAATCTATGCTTATTTATGAAATCTATCACGGCGAACGGGAATTGATGAACTCTTGCTATTATGCGAATAAGATTCCAGAGTATGAGGAACAAATCAAAAGAGGGGAAACAAAAATTGTACGGTTCTTTACCGCATGGAAAATTATTCGTGATACAATGAAAAAATATAACATTGATACTATTGCGGCGTATAATTGTAATTTTGACCGGAACGCACTAAATAATACAATTCGGTATTTGACAAAATCAGAATATAGATGGTTTTTCCCCTATAATACAAAATATATGTGTATCTGGCATATGGCTTGTCAAGTAATTTATACTCAAAAGACTTTTCAAAAGTGGGCAAAGAAAAATAGTTTTGTTTCCGCTTCTGGCAATATCCAAACTTCCGCAGAAATCGGACATAGATACTATACAGGAAATACAAACTTTCAAGAGGAACACAAAGGCTTGCAAGATGTTATTATAGAATGTGGTATCATGGCGAAGTGTTTCGCACAACACAAAAGCATGAAAAGAGGAATAAACCGGCTTTGCTGGAAAATTCCGCAGAAAGTGACCGCATAGGTCACTTTCTTTTTTAAAAAATAACTTGTCTATTGTAGACAAGTAAATTCTTCTTGACTTTTCATTGTTCTTTTGATATAATATAACTATAGCAAGAGGGACGGCAAGTAAGACGAAAAGAAAAAAAATAAAAAAAATCTTAAAAAGTGCTTGACAAAACGCCGCCGATTTGCTA
>ERZ1036455.31-NODE-31-length-119155-cov-18.403837_pt1 | contig 119155 bp, 103 predicted proteins | sample MGYA00514228_ERZ1036455 | MGnify/ENA primary metagenome ERZ1036455 (study PRJEB33795, sample SAMN09464920) | human gut metagenome | host: Homo sapiens | place: USA: Stanford, California | collected 2016-07 | study: EMG produced TPA metagenomics assembly of the... | reverse complement strand
CGGGCAAATCACTATGGATTTCTTTTATCTGTCCAACTTGATTTTACAATCAACCGAAAAAATATTTATCGTCCGCGTGCAAAAACAGGACAGATATTGTAAAATATAAAGGTAAAGAATTTGGTGCCTCAAAAGCAGCAGAGTTTTCGGCAGAAATGCGGCGCTGGAAATGGAAAGTTTTTGAAAATACCCCAAAAATGGGCCCTGAAGCGCGAACAGGTTTGAGGCATGGCAGTTATCGCGGAAAAATCCAACTTTTGCAGCAGGAGGATAACACATGTGTACGGCAGCGACCTATAAAACGAAGGATTTTTATTTTGGACGCACATTAGACTACGAATTTTCGTATGGGGAAGAAGTCGTAATAACGCCGCGCAACGAGCCGTTTCCTTTTCGGTATATGGCGGGGATGCCGCGCCATTTTGCTGTTATCGGTATGGCTTGTGTTGCACAGGAGTATCCGCTGTATTACGACGCGGTCAACGAAAAAGGGCTGGGTATGGCAGGGCTGAACTTCGTGGGGAATGCTTGTTATGCGGCGTCTCCGGCGAAGGGAAAGGATAATATCGCTGTATTCGAGTTTATTCCTTGGGTCCTGGGGCAGTGCGCCACTGTGAAGGAGGCCGGCGCGCTCCTTGCAAAAGCCAATCTTGTGGGACTTCCGTTCAATGAGCAGATGCCGGCAGCACAGCTTCATTGGCTGATCGCCGACCGGGAAGGGGCCATTACGGTCGAATCGGTTCGGGAGGGGCTCAGGATTTATGAAAATCCGGTTGGCGTCCTCACCAACAACCCTCCTTTTGAACAACAAATGTTTGGGCTTAACAATTATATGCGTCTGTCTCCGAAAACACCGGAAAATTTATTTTCTTCCGAATTGCCGTTATCCGCATACAGCCGCGGGATGGGCGGGCTCGGGCTGCCGGGCGATTTATCCTCTCAGTCCCGTTTTGTCCGGGCCGCTTTCACTAGGATGAATTCCGTTTCCGGCTGTACGGAAAAGGAGAGCGTCAGCCAGTTTTTCCACATTCTCGGCTCGGTCGAGCAGCAGCGCGGCTGCTGCGATGTGGGAGATGGAAAATATGAAATAACGCTTTATACTTCCTGCTGCAATGCAAGCAAAGGCATTTATTATTATACGACTTATGAAAACCGTCAGATCACTGCTGTGGATATGCACCATGAAGCCCTGGCCAGTACGGGGTTGGTGCGCTATCCCCTGATTCAGGAGCAGCAAGTCAAAATGCAAAATTGATTTTCTCAGGCGGATAACTCGGAAAATGTATGATGAGGCCGTTCTTGTTGTGTATGAAACAGCGATTTGCTATACTGGTTTCCGGGGTGTTTTGAGTTCGCACGATAAGAGAGGAGCGAGAATGCGCGGTGAAGAACGTCAATCTTTTGATCAAACCCGCCTCCAGCCTGTGTAATCTGAGATGCCGTTACTGTTTTTATGCGGATGTTTCGGACAACAGGGAAGTGAAGAGCATGGGCGTGATGTCCCGTGAAACCGCCGGGGCTTTAATTGAAGCAGCTTTTGCAGCAGCGGATGAGCACGGAACGGTGAGTTTTGCGTTTCAGGGCGGCGAGCCTACGGTGGCCGGGCTGGACTTTTTTCGGGATTTCGTAGCGATGGTAAGCGCGTTTCGGCCGCTGGACCGGCAGGTGAGTTATGCGCTTCAGACAAACGGCATGGCGCTGAATGAGGAATGGACGCACTTTTTAAAGGAAAACCAGTTTCTGGTGGGCCTCTCTGTGGACGGGTATCGGGAGCTGCACGACCATTACCGCGTGGACACAAAAGGGGAAGGCACATACGGGCGTGTGGCTAAGGCGCTGGCATTGCTGCAAAAATTTGAAGTGGAGACAAACCTGTTATGCGTCGTGACGGGGCAATGCGCGAAGCATCCGCAGAAAACATATGCCTCAATGAAAAAGCTGGGAGTGCGCTATCTGCAGTTTATTCCATGTCTTGACCCCTTGGAGGAACAGCGGGGCCGCGCAGTATATTCATTGACGCCAAAACTGTATGGAGATTTTTTGTGCGGGTTGTTTGACCAATGGTACCGCGACTGGGCGGAAGGACACTATACCAGCGTGCGCTTGTTCGATGACTATGTTCATCTTGCAATGGGGGAGCCGGCAAGCACCTGTGCGGCTTCGGGCGGCTGTGGCAGCTATTTTGTCGTGGAAGCGGACGGAGGTGTTTATCCCTGCGATTTTTATGTGCTGGACCGATGGCGGATGGGCGACGTACATACAGACAGTCTGAAACAACTGGCGAACGATGAGACGGCTTCCGAATTTTTACGGCAGGGGCGGCTTCGCCCGTCCCGGTGTGCAAGCTGCAGATGGGTGCCGCTGTGCAATGGGGGATGCAGACGCGACTGGACAGGCGGGGCGGACGATACGGAAAATTATTATTGCGAATCGTTTCGGCGCTTTTTTGAATATGCCGCAGATCGCATAGGTGAGATCGCCTGGCAGGAGCGCCGGAGCAGAATGCGGTAAGCGTTTCTCCCGCAAAAATGCAGAAAAATCCAGAACGGCAAAAAAACACTTGACAATTTTCCGATATTTGGGTAATATAGTAAAGCACCATTTGCTTGGAGAGTTGGCTGAGTGGTCTAAGGCGCACGACTGGAAATCGTGTGTACCCTTTAAAGGTACCTAGGGTTCAAATCCCTAACTCTCCGCCAGAAAAACGCACTGGAAGCTGAAAATGCTTCCGGTGCGTTTTGTTTTGTCTTTGGACAAAAGGCTGGGCCTTGTTTACGCATTATTCATGATTTACAGTAAAATTGGAAAACTATTCGATGTATAGTAAATCATAAAGCGCCGGTAGGGTGCGAAAAGGAAAGGATGTGCTCGCTTTGGCAAAGCGGATGTATTACGGCGGAACTGTGCTTACAATGGAGGACATTTTGTATGCGCAGGCGCTTTTGGTGGAGGACGGCGTGATCCGCGCCGTGGGAAGCGAGGCAGAGGTGCGCGCGGCGGCGGGACGGGATTGTGAGATGGTCGATTTGAAAGGCCATACGCTGATGCCGGCGTTCATTGACGCGCACAGCCATTTTTCCGGCTGTGCCAACTCACTTTTGCAGGTGCCCCTGGGCGAGGCCGTCAGCTTTGACGAGATCGAAGAACGTATCGCGGCGTTTATCCGCGATAACCATATTTCAAAGGGGCAATGGGTCGCCGCTCAGGGTTTCGACCATAACGTTCTTCGGGAAAAACGTCCGCCGCGCAGAGAAGTGCTGGACCGTGCCGCTCCCGACAATCCGGTGATTATGGCTCACCAGTCCGGCCATACGGGTGTTTTGAACACGCTTGCGCTGGAACGGCTGGGAATCACGCCGGATACACCTGTGCCGGAGGGCGGCATGATGGAGGTCGCGGACGGAAAGGTGACGGGCTACATGGAAGAGACCGCTTTTCTGAATTGCCAGAGCCGCGTTCCAATGCCGGCGCCGGAGGACCTGATGGGCGCATATCTGCGCGCGCAGGACGGCTATGCGCGGCGTGGCGTCACCACGGTGCAGGAAGGGATGATGATACCGGCGATGGAACCGCTGTACAGGCAGCTGTGCGCGGCGGGCCTGCTGAAGCTGGACGTGGTGGGATATCTGGATATCACACAGGCGGACGGCATGCGAACGGCGCTGTCCGAACACATCGGACAGTACAGCGGCCGTTTTAAGGTGGGAGGCTACAAAACTTTTTTGGACGGCTCACCTCAGGCACGCACCGCGTGGCTGCGGGAGCCGTACTGCGGTGCAGAGGAAAATTATCGCGGTTATCCGCGTATGAGCAACGAAGAACTGGCCGGGTATGTGGACCGAGCGCTGGACGAAAATATGCAGTTGCTGGTGCATTGCAACGGAGACGCCGCCTGCGAACAGTATCTGCGCGTGTATGGGGAACGCCTCAGGGCTCGCGCTGCGTCCGGTAAGCCTTGCCGGGCAATACGTCCCGTTATCATCCATGCGCAGATGCTTGCGCCGGACCAACTGTCCCGGGCGGCACAGAACGGGATGATACCGTCTTTTTTTGTGGCTCATGTATACCATTGGGGCGACGTGCATCTCGAGAATCTCGGACCGGAACGCGCGGCGCGCATCAGCCCCGCGGCCTCTGCGGGCGCACAGGGCCTCCGTTATACGTTCCATCAGGATGCGCCCGTTATCCAGCCGGACATGCTGGAGACTGTATGGTGCGCAGTGAACCGCGTTACAAAGCAGGGGACGGTGCTGGGGCCGCAGGAGCGCGTTCCGGTCCTGGATGCTCTGCGCGCCGTGACCATCAATGCGGCATACCAGTATTTTGAGGAAGGAAGCAAAGGAAGCCTGCGTCCGGGAAAACGGGCGGATTTGGTGATCCTGGAGGAGGACCCATTGAAGGCGCTTCCCATGCATCTTCGTGATATCCGTATTCTGGAGACGGTCAAGGACGGAAAGACGATCTACCGTACAGACATCTGAATGCAGCACAAGCGGCCCGCAATATGCGGGCCGCTTTTCGATGGGCAAAACATAGCGAACGCGCCTGTCCCGCGGCATGCCGCCGTGTCCCCTGCCATACAATGTAGTATCGCATACAAGGAGGGCATACAGATGTTTGGTATCATATTCAGCTTTGTCGCAAGCCAGATTTTATATTTCGCACTGCACCTGGAAAGCAGCAGTTTCCCGAAGCCTCTTTCCGCGCGAGACGAGATCGCAGCATTCGAGGCGATGAAGAACGGCGACATGGCGGCGCGGGATAAGCTCATCCGGCACAATCTGCGCCTCGTGGCGCACATCGTAAAAAAATACTACGCTTCTTCCACAGACCAGGAGGACCTGATCAGCATCGGAACCATCGGCCTTATCAAGGCGGTGAACAGCTTTGACAATACCAAAGGCGCACGATTTGCCACATATGCAGCGCGCTGCATTGAAAATGCTATCCTCCCGCAAATGCGGCGGGAAACGAGAAGAGAATACAAGCGCGCCCAGTCATGGCGGCTAAAACAGAAAACAGCGCCGGAGGAATGCTCCTCCGGCGCTGTTTTCATGTGCTTTGCACGGTTTCGAGCACTGCGGTGAGCAGCGCTCGCTTTTGTTCGTACGGGCACGGAAGCCGGCCGACGTGCTGCAAAACGGCATCGGCGTGCACGGCGGCCGCCCGCTGTGCCAGTTCCATTCGCCCCGCGGCGGTTTGGGGCGCATATACGATGATCTTTACTTCCTGCCGGCGCATCGCAACCCCTCCTATGCTAAAGCATATGCGAAGGAAGGCTGTCCCGATTACGGTGCAGGCGCGGCCGGAAGGCCGCGGATACGGTCCGGTCCGTCGGCAGTGTGTGCGGAAAGATATTGTGTAGGCGTCATCCCGTATACATGTTTGAAGCTGCGGTAAAACGTGCGGATGCTCCCAAAGCCGCAGTTCATTGAGATCTCAATCAGGGAGGCTGAGCTGTTTGTCAGGAGCATAGCGGCGTGGCGGCAGCGCAGGATGCTGAGATATTCTCCGAAAGTGAACCCGAAGGTCTGAGAAAAAATATAGGAAAAATGTCCGCGGGAATAACCGAAATGCTCGGCCACGGACCGGACGTCCAAAGGAAGCAGAAAAGAGTCCTCCAGATACAGCAGGATATCACGCGCAAAATTCGGGGCCACGCTGCCTTTCACGGGCTGCAGTTTGAGAAGGTCGGACAAGATCCCCATGACGGCATAGGCATAGCCCTTGCGCAAAACTGCATTTTCCTTCGGGGCGGCGATGAGCTGCTTCAGACAATGGAGCAGCTCATTTTGCGCAGGCAGTTTGGCCGTGATGCTCTGAAAGCTGTTGGTGCGCAACAGCTTCTGAAAGAAGGGGATGGTCTCCATGGGCACCGTGAGCACGATGGAACGGGAGGCGTCTTTCGTCTCGTAATAATGCAGGGAATAGCATGGACAGAGCAGAAGCTCGTGCGCATTCAGCGCATGTTCCTCGCCGTTTACCCAGCCCATCAGCTGCCCGGAAAGAACGTAAGTCAATTCGATGCTGCTGTGAAAATGCGGGGCACAGATATCGTTTTGCGAATACCAACAATCCACGTGCGTCATATTGTCGCGCACCGTCTCGTATGAGCCGATCATATTTTTCCTCCCCGAAAAACCGGACGATCTGTCACCGCCGCCCTGCGGATTGTCACGACAGGCGAGCACTGCTTTCATTATACTGATTTATAGCAGAGATGCAAACGTTTGGACGCATTCTGAAAAAATTCGGCGATTGTGATTAAGGGGGAAACAGAAATGAAAATCAAAGCAGGAATCATCGGATGCGGGGGCATTGCAAACAACAAGCATCTGCCGGCGATTCGGAAAGTGGACCGCATGGAAATGGTCGCATTCTGTGACATCATCCGGGAAAGGGCCGAAAAGGCAGCTGCGGAATACGGCGCGCCGGGCGCCCGGGTATACACGGATTACAAGGAGCTGCTGGCGGAGGAGCTGGACGTGGTGTATGTATGTACGCCCAACCGCTCGCATTCTTTTATCACGGTGGACGCGCTGCACAGCGGCAAGCATGTGATGTGCGAAAAGCCGATGGCCATCAATTATACGGAAGGCAAAAAAATGCTGGACGCGGCCCGCGAGACAGGCCGGCTTCTTACGATCGCCTACCAGAACCGATACCGTCCGGACAGCCAGTTCCTGAAAGCGGAGTGCGAGGAGGGGCGCTTGGGCGAGGTCTATTATGCGAAGGCCAAGGCGCTGCGGCGCCGTGCCGTGCCGACATGGGGCGTGTTCCTGAACGCAGAGGAGCAGGGCGGCGGGCCGCTGGTGGACATCGGTACACACGCGCTGGATCTGACGTTGTGGACAATGGACAACTATAAGCCCAAATATGCCGTGGGAAGCGTATACCATAAGCTGAACGGCGATACGGACCAGGGCAATGCTTTCGGCAACTGGGATCCGGAGGCGTTCACGGTCGAGGACAGCGCGTTTGGCTTCGTTGTGATGGAGAACGGAGCGACGGTGGTGCTGGAATCCAGCTGGGCGTTGAATACGCTGGACGTCAACGAGGCAAAGACTGTCCTGTGCGGAACAAAGGCCGGCGCGGATATGGAGGACGGCCTGCGCATCAACGGCGTGCGGCACGGCAGGCAGTATGTGGAAAAGCCGCAGCTGGACGCCGGATCTGTGGCGTTCTTTGACGGTGCGCAGCTGGATGCGGCCGACCTTGAGCAGATGGTGTTTGCAGACGCGGTGGAAGGCAAGGGCGAGCTGACTGTGAAGCCCGAACAGGCGCTCACGGTCACTCGTATTCTGGACGCGATCTACGAATCGGCCCGTACCGGCCGGCCTGTGTTTTTTTAAGTAAGGAGGAACAGAAATGAAGCTGGGTGTTATGACAGTTTGCCTGAGTTCGCTTTCTCTGGACGAGGCGTGCAGATATTTGAAGGAACAGGGCGTGCAGCAGGTTGAGATCGGCTGCGGCGGCTCGCCGGGGACCGCGCACTGCGACGCGCGGAAAATGGCGGGCGACCCCGCAGCGGCGGATGAGTTTGCCGCGACCGTGGCAAAGCACGGCCTAACGATCTCCGCCTTTGCCGTGCACGGCAATCCCCTTCATCCCGACCAGGAGACAGCCGGGACGGCCCATGCGGAATTTGAGGCGGCCGTTCTGCTTGCCGAACGGCTGGGCGTTAAAACCGTGATCACCTTTTCCGGCTGCCCGGGCGACTGCGAGACCTCGAAGTATCCCAACTGGGCGGTGGCTACATGGCCGGAAGATTACGAAAAAATCCGCCGCTGGCAGTGGGAGGAAAAACTGATCCCGTACTGGAAAAGGGCGGGCGCGTTTGCAAAGGCGCATCATGTGCGCGTGGCGCTGGAAATACATCCGGGCTTCTGCGTGTATAACGTGCCGACGATGCTGCGTCTCCGAGAGGCCGTGGGAGATGCGGTGGGTGCCAATCTGGACCCGTCCCACCTGTTCTGGCAGGGAGTGGACCCGGTGGCGGCAGTGCACGCGCTGCGCGGCTGTATCTACCATTTCCACGCCAAGGACACCTACATAGACCCATATAATACGGCTGTAAACGGCGTGCTTCACACATCGGGCTTCGCCGATACGGCGGCACGCCCCTGGCTGTTCCGCACGGTCGGTTACGGGCACGGGGCACAGACATGGCGTGCCATTTTCAGCGCTCTTCAGCAGGCCGGGTATGACGGCGTGATCTCCATTGAACACGAGGACGCGCTGATGAGCCAGAAAGAAGGGCTGGAAAAGGCCATCCGAGTGCTGCGGGACACGATGATTTTCGACGCGCCCACAGCGGACGTGTACTGGGCATGAGGTGAGCACATGTATCGTTTTGGGTTGATTGGCTACGGGGCCATGGGGAATTATCATGCGCAGCAAATCGGCACGATGCCGGATTTTGCCGTATCCGCCGTATATGACATTGCGCCGGAAAAAAGAGAGAAAGCACGGGCGGAGGGCCGCGATGTCTGCGATTCGCTGGAAGAACTGCTCATGCGGAAGGACGTTGACGCGGTTATCCTTGCAGTGCCGAATAACTTTCACAAGCCGCTCGCTGTCGCGGCAATGCACGCGGGCAAGCACGTTTTGTGCGAAAAACCGGTGATGATGAACAGCCGGGACCTGCTGGAAGTTCTTGCGGTGAGCGAGCAGACCGGAATGCTGTTCACCGTACATCAGAATCGCCGCTGGGACAGGGATTTTTGCATCGTCCGTGAGTGCATTCAAAGCGGCGCACTGGGCTGCCCGTTTTACATTGAAAGCCGTGTGCAGGGCGCGAAGGGCATCCCGGGGGACTGGCGCTGCACACAGGAGGCGGGAGGCGGCATGCTGCTGGATTGGGGCGTCCATCTGCTGGACCAGCTCCTGCTTCTGGCGGACAGCCCGGTCCGCGAGGTATACGCCCATCTGCTCAGCGTCAAATTTCCCGAGGTGGACGACAATTTTAAAGTGATGCTGCGGTTTGAAAACGGCCTTTCCGCATTGGTGGAGGTGGATACCTATACGTTCATTCCCTTGCCGCGCTGGCATGTTTCCGGTGAAAAAGGCACATTGCAGGTGGATGACTTCGCCTGCGGCGGAAAAATGGTGTGCGCGAAAAACACAGAGATGCATTGGGACGAGGGCATCGTGTATACGGCCGCAGGCCCCACGCGTACCATGGCGCCCCGCCCGAGGGAAACAGTGGAGACGCTTTCCCTGCCGCAGGTACAGACGGACGCGCGGGACTATTATGTCAATTTCCGCGACGCACAGCAAGGCGGGAGAGAGCCGGCCGTCACGCACCGGCAGATGCTCGCCGTCATGCGTGTGATCGACGCGATTTTTGTTTCCGCAAAAGAACACAGGGCTGTGAAGCCGGAGGAATGAAATGAAGCTTGCAATTCAGTTGTATACGCTACGGGATATCATCCGGGACGAGGAAACGCTGGCGGATGCCCTGCTGCATCTGCGGCAGATGGGGTATGAAGGCGTGGAGTTCGCGGGGCTTTACGATATCCCGGCTCCGAGGGTCAGGCAGATCGTGGAGCAGGCGGGAATGCACGCCCTGAGCTGCCATGTTTCACTGGACGCCATGGAACAGGAGCTTGACGGTGTGCTGGAGGACGCCAGGGCGCTGGGGTTGGATACGGTGGCGATGGCGTGGTCGGCGGCAGACAGCCCGGAGGCGGTCGCCCGCGCGGTCCGTGTGCTGCAGGCGGCGCAGTCAGCGGCGGAGCCGCATGGGGTGCGCATCCTGTACCACAACCATTCCCATGAGCTGCGCCCCGTGGACGGCTGCGCGGCGCTGCCGCTGGAGCATATCATGCAGGCTGTGCCGCTGGAGGCGGATCTGTACTGGGTGTTTTACGCGGGGCTGGACCCTGCGCGCTTTTTGCGCGAGAACAACAGCCGCATCGGGCTTTTGCATATCAAGGACGGAAAAAAATCGAAGCCCTTGCCCTGTGCGTTGGGCGAAGGAGAGGCCGATATCCCGGAGATTTGCCTTGCCGCAGCAGACTGCGGCAAGGAATGGCTGATCGTTGAAAACGATGAACCCTCTCCGGATGGACTGCAGGATGCGCGGCGAAGCGCGGAATATCTTCAAAAAATACTGGAGAAATAAAGAAAGTGAAAGCCGGGGCGGCGGCCCCGGCTTTCGTTTTTGGCGCAAAACAGGACGTAAGACCGGTTAAAACAGCTGTTTCAGGAGAACAAAGTCGAAAAACGCAGGGGTTTTATTGACTTTGATTCTTGTCATAAACTATACAATTATAAATTGTATAAAGTCAATAAAACAGGAGGCTTTCATGCGCGTGAAAAAAGGAATGGCATTTTTTCGCTGGCGTGTGTTTTGTTTGCGATGATGGGGCTCCCGGGCTGTGCGCAGAGGGCGGCGCGGAGAGACACAAAAGGCCTGTTTTCCTGGCGGGCGCTTTCGGAAGGGCGTGGGGGCGCGCTGCTGGAGCTGGCGCAAAGCCAGGATATTACAGAGTTCAACGGAACCCTGATCATCTCCGGTGCGTTCGGTTTGTTTAAAGAAGATACTGTGGTGGCGGCGGGAGGTTACGATGCGGGCACACTGGGCGAAGACATGGAGCTTGTTGTCAAGCTCCATGTGTACTGCCGCAACAACCGGCAGCGGTGTTCCATCCGGTACGAGCCCAACGCTGTATGCTGGAGCCAGGCGCCGTCCAATATGAAAGACCTGATGAAGCAGCGCCGGCTTTGGCATCTGGGCCTGTCCCAGAGCATGACATCTTATCCGCAGATTTTTGCAAACCCACGTTTCGGGCTTGTGAGCTGGGTGAGGTTTTCGGTATCCTCACGGTGGGTTTGGCCGCTTGCTTTGTTTTTTGAATTTTCCGTTTATGGTACGGTATTTTGCGCTGTACACCATTTACGGCGCAGTGATGACGCTTACCACGTTTTTTCAGCGCATCTACACGCAGAACCTGCAGATCACTCTGCCGGACGCGCTGCGCGCGCTGTGGATGTGCCTGCTGGAAAGCATGTGTTCCGTTATGGGCTTTCATTTTTGCAGCTCAACGGGTTCATCGGCTGCAAAAAGAAAAGGACGCAATGGGTAGAGCACACAGGTAAAACAGCATGAATGGAAATAACGCGTCCATGCGGATGCGGGATAATCTCCGGGCAGGCACCCCGCCGGTCTTCACTGGCGGGGTGCCTGTGTTTTTTAAAGAGGAGGATGCGGCGGGCTTTGCGCACATCGCGGGCTTAGAACGTACGGCGGAGCATATGATAGAGTAGGGCGGGGCTCATATCATAAAACGGAGGCGGGAACATGCGCGCAAGCGAAGGGAAGATAGCAATTTATTCCCGAAAATCAAAATTCACAGGAAAGGGAGAAAGCATCGGTAACCAAATCGAGCTGTGCCGCGAATATATCCGGGCAAACCATGGACAGGCGGACGCAGACGCGGCGGCAGTTTACGAAGATGAGGGCTTTTCCGGCGGGAACCTGGAACGTCCCGCGTTCAAACGTATGCTCCGGGCCGCGCGGGAGCGGAAATTCAAGGCGGTCGTTGTGTACCGGTTGGACCGCATCAGCCGGAACATCAGCGATTTTTCGGGCTTGATCGAAGAACTGAGCAGACTGGATATCGCTTTTGTTTCAATCAAGGAGCAATTCGATACGGGCACGCCCATGGGGCGTGCGATGATGTACATTGCCTCGGTCTTTTCGCAGCTGGAAAGGGAGACGATCGCGGAGCGCATCCGGGATAACATGCATGAACTTGCAAAAACCGGGCGCTGGCTCGGCGGGACAACGCCCACGGGATACTGTTCAAAGAGCGTGCGGACGGTGACGGTGGACGGAAAAGCAAAAAAGGCGTGTATGCTGGAGCTGATCCCGGAGGAGGGGGAAACCGTAAAGCTGGTTTACGCGCTGTTTGCAGAAACGCACTCCCTTACCGCGACGGAGACGGAGCTGCTGCGGCGGGGTGTGACTACGAAAAACGGAAAAACATTCACACGCTTTTCCATCAAGGGGATTCTGCAAAATCCCGTCTATCTGGTTGCAGATCAGGCAGCCTACCGGTATTTTATACAACGGCAGGCAGATGTGTTTTCAAATGAAAGGGAATTTGACGGCGTACATGGGGTCCTGGCATACAATCGTACCGATCAAAGCAAAGGGAAAAACACGGTATATCTTCCGGTCAGTGAATGGATCGTATCCGTGGGGAAACACCGGGGGCTTATCTCTTCAGAGGTTTGGCTGGAAGCACAGGCCGCGCTGGAGCACAACAGATCCAAGGCATACCGCAGGCCGCGCAGCAACGAGGCGCTGCTGACGGGCCTATTGTTTTGCCGCTGCGGCGGCAGAATGTATCCCAAGCTTTCGAAGCGGAGCCTCGCGGACGGAACGCGGAGCTATACCTATGTATGCCGGGAAAAAGAGCGGAGCCGCCGAAGCCTTTGCGATGGAAAAAACGCGGATGGAAATATGCTCGACAGTGCCGTTTTACAGGCGATCGGAGCGCTGGCGGAGGATAAAGCAGGCTTTGCCGGCCGCCTTGCACAAAGCAAAGGGGTTTCTATGGGGGAATCTGGCCGGGCCGGGGAAAAACTGTCGGCTTTGTACAAGGAACTGGGCGGGAATGCAAAAAAAATCGACGCGCTGTTGGACGCTCTTGCACAGGCGGGAGCGGGCGCGGCAAGGGAACACATTCTAAAAAGAATCGAGACGCTGCACGAACTGGACCGGGAACTGAGAAAACGCATCGGAGAGCTGGAGTGCCTTGCCGCGCAGAATGTGCTCGGCGCAAGGGAGCTTGAAGCACAGCGCCGGCTGCTCGCGGCGTTCCCGGAAAGTATGGAAACGATGCGGCTTGCGCAGAAACGCGCCGCTGTGCAGGCCCTGGTGCAAAGGGTCGTGTGGGACGGCGAAAGCGCGCACGTTGTGCTGGCGGGGACTGCGGAGGTCCCCGCGGATTTTCTGTGCGCCGAGGAAGGGCGGACAGAGCGGGAGGAAAGAAGCGAAGCGCACGGCGACGGAAATACGCAGTTCGTAAATACGCCGGCGCCGCATTGGCGGGAGGATAGCAAATGAGGTGCTCATGCAGTTCCGAGCGGGTAAAAAAAGCCAGAACGACGTGTCTATCCAGGAGCCCATCGACAGCGATAAGGATGGGAACAGCCTGACACTGAACGACGTAGTGGCCGATACCTTCGACGTGCACGAGGACTACGAGCGTAAGGAGGAGACCGAGGCGCTCTACCGTGTGGTGAACCGCCTCTCCGGCCGGGAACGGCAGATCGTCATCATGCGCTACGGCCTTTCGGGCACGCAGCCGCTGACACAGCAGCAGGTGGCGGATATCCTGCACATCAGCCGCAGCTATGTATCCCGCATCGAGAAAAAAGCGCTGGAAGAGCTGCGCGCAATGATGCGAAAAGGAGCGAGTGCGGGAAAGGGTTGAAATGCCGCCGCTGCAAATTTTGAAAAAGAAGGGAGAAAAAAGTATTGCAACGCGCGCGCATGTCTGGTATTATAAATAAAATGTAAAGAGAGGTTTGGAACATGCGGCAGCTTTGCGCACAGCTTCATACGGCGCTTATCCTTCCCCGCGCGGCGTTCGGCTGCACGGCGGGGCCGTATATTCTATTCTTTCCTTCATAACAGAAAAGGCATTTTCCGTTATCGGCGGCGATAAGGGAAATGCCTCTTTTTTTGGCCGCGCGGCCTTTACACCGTACATGGTGTTTGGAATAGAAGGCATTTGATTTGAGGAGGAAGTATCAATGAGCGAAGAGACCAAAAAGATCGAGCTCGGCAGGGAAGGGCTGTACGACGCCCGTAAGCTGGGCGTACCCAAGATGCTGGTGCTGGGCGTGCAGCACACATTCGCCATGTTTGGCGCGACGGTGCTCGTGCCCATTCTGACGGGTATCAGCGTTTCCACGGCGCTGCTGTTCGCGGGCATCGGAACGCTGCTGTTCCATCTGCTGACAAAGGGCAAGGTGCCGGCGTTCCTCGGTTCCAGCTTTGCGTTCCTGGGCGGCTATGCTGCTGTGGCCCCGCTGGGTGCAGATGGCACCCCCAGCGAGATGCTGCCGTATGCGGCGGGCGGCATCGTAGTATCCGGGCTGATCTACGTGATCCTCAGCGCTCTCATCAAAGTGTTCGGCGTGCGCAAGATCATGCGGTTCTTTCCGCCGGTCGTCACCGGGCCCATCATTATTTCCATCGGCCTGATCCTTGCGCCCAGCGCCATCACGAACTGTCAGTCCAACTGGCTTTTGGCATTTATCGCGCTGGCCGTCATCGTGGTATGCAACATTTGGGGCAAGGGTATGGTGAAGATCCTGCCCATCCTCATCGGTATCGTGGTCTCTTATATCGCTGCACTCTTCATGGGCGAGGTGGATTTTACCGCCATCCAGCAGGCCGACTGGTTCGGCCTGGCCATCCATACGGGCAGCATGGCCAAGTTCAGCGTCAGCGCCTGCATCACCATTGCGCCCATCGCACTGGCCACCATGATGGAGCATATCGGCGACATTGCAGCCATCAGTGCCACCTGTGAGCGTCCGTACCTGTCCGACCCCGGCCTGCACCGCACCTTGCTGGGCGACGGCCTTGCCACCAGCCTGGCGGGTTTCTTCGGCGCACCGGCCAATACTACATACGGCGAGAATACCGGCGTGCTGGCTTTGACGAAGGTGTACGATCCCCGTGTCATGCGTATCGCTGCATGCTTTGCCATCCTGCTCAGCTTCTTCCCGAAGATCGGCGCAGCCATCCAGACGGTGCCTTCCGCCATCATCGGCGGCATCTCCTTTGTGCTGTACGGCATGATCTCTTCCGTGGGTGTGCGCAACGTCGTGGAGAACTAGGTGGACTTCACAAAATCCCGCAATCTGATCATCGCGGCCGTCATCCTGGTCTCCGCGCTGGGCTTCAACAGCGTGGGCGGCATCACGGTGCCGCTTGGCGCATCTTACAGCTTTACGTTGTCCGGCCTTGCCATCGCGGCCATTGTGGGTATTCTGCTCAATGCCATTCTGCCGGGCAACGATTATGAGTTCGGCACGGACCTGAAGGGCGACACCGCCGTGAACTTCGAAGTATAAGCGAAACTTCTCCGCATCAGTTCCGAAAATAAAAAGTGCCTCCGCAGCGGCCTTATGCCGCAGGCGGGGGCGTTTTTTATTTGTATTACAGCATTTCTTTTTTGATGCCTTTTTGCAGAATGGCGGCGTAGTCGATGTAGCTGAAGATATCCGGCCCGAAGGCGGGTGAAAACTGAAGCAGTTCGTCCAGGGAAAGTTCCTCGATGCCTTTCTGCGCGTCCTCACAATAAATAACGATCTGTCCCACGATGCCGTGAGCGTCGCGGAAGGGAACGCCGTGCTGCACCAGATAGTCCGCCACTTCCGTGGCATTCAGAAAGCCCTTTTTTACCGCGGCCTCCATGGCCTCTGGCTTTGCCTGCAGCGTACCGATCATGCGCTCCATCATCATCAATGAAGCCGTTACCACGTCCAGCGCATCTGCAAAGGAGTCCTTGTCCTGCTGCATGTCCTTGTTGTAGGCCAGAGGCAGACCCTTCATCGCACACAACAAGGCCATCAGGTCGCCGTAGACGCGGCCCGTGCGCCCGCGTACCAACTCCGCGCCGTCCGGATTTTTCTTCTGCGGCATGATGCTGGAGCCCGTGGTATATTTGTCGTCCAGCACCACGAAACCAAATTCAGCGCTGCTCCAGAGGATGAGCTCCTCGGCCAGACGGGAGAGGTGCATCATCAGGATGCTGAAATCCGAGAGTACCTCAAGCACAAAATCCCGGTCGGACACGCCATCCAGAAAGTTTTTGCATGCGCCGTGGGAAAAGCCCAGGAGCTGAGCGGTATAGGAGCGGTCGATGATATGGGTGGTCCCTGCCAGCGCGCCGCAGCCCAAGGGGGATTCGTCCATCACATCCACGGCATTCAGCAGGCGTTTTTTGTCCCGCAGCATCATTTCACAGTAGGCCATTAGATGGTATTTGAACGTTACCACCTGCGCGCGCTGCAGATGAGTGTAGCCCGGCATCATCCACGGGTTTTCCTCTGCAACACGCTGCAGCGTGGCGCAGAAGGTGTCGATAAGAGCGGCCACATGATGTGCCTGCTGCTTGACGTACAGCTTCATATCCACATTGCACTGGTCGTTGCGGCTGCGGGCGGTGTGCAGCTTTTTGCCCACGTCCCCTACGCGGCGTATCAGGTGCAGCTCCACAAAGGTATGCACATCCTCGTATTCTTCGGTGTAAACAAGCTGCCCGGCCTTGAAATCGGCCAGGATGGCTTCCAGGCCTCGGGTGAGCGCCTCTCCCTCGGCGGAGCTGAGCAGGCCGCATTTTACCTGCATGGCCACATGGGCAAGGCTGCCCTGGATATCCGGCTCCACCAGCCATCTGGTGCGCCAGCACTCGCTGTTGAAATGCTGCATCAGCGCGTCCTCATCGCCGCGGAAGCGCCCTCCCCACAATTTGGTTTCATAGGTATTCGGCATATCGTATTTCCTCCTGTATATTGTGTTTTATGCGCGGCGCATCCGCGCAGATGTTCCGTTCACGGTTCCAGTCCCTCGTATACGCGCGCCACGCGCGGAGAGAGGAAGCTGTAAAAATATACGCCTTCCACATGCATGAACTTGCCGAGTTCCTGGATGGGCATGGCTGCACCCCCGCTGCTTTGCCCGAAAAAGGTGACCTCGTCTCCTGCGCGGCAGGGAATATCCGTTACATCCACGAAGCATTGGTCCATGCAGGTAGCCAGAAGCCGGGCTCTCTGTTCCCCCACCAGCAGCGGGCCGCCTGCTTCCGCCAGAGGATAATAGAGGCCGTCGCCGTAGCCCACGCATACGGTGGCGACGCGGGTGCGGCGCGGCGCTGTCCAGGCTGCGTCATATCCCACAGTATCTCCGGCCTCCACAACGCGCAGGTTCGTTACCGAGGCGCGCCAGCTGCATGCCTCCTGCACCGCACCCGGCGTTCCGGGTGTGAGCGGTTCGGCCTGATTATCCATATACAGCCGGCGCCCGATGCGTACTGCGTTGCAGAACGAGGCGCGGAACCAGTCGCTGCCGCCGCTGTTGCACATGTGCTTCTGTGGCGGATCGATGCCTGCGGCCTGAAGCTGTGCCAAAGCCTGCTGATAAAGTTGAAACTGCCGGTAGGCCGTAGGGCTTTCTTTTGTCTCGCCCGTGGAAAAATGGGAGAATACCCCCATTGTGCGCACATGGGGACAGGCGGCCAGCGCGGCGGCCAGCGCGCCCAGCTCTGCGCCGGGCTTTGCGCCGGTGCGGTTCAGCCCGGTTTCAACTTTGATCTGTACTTCGGCGCGTTTTCCCTGCGCGGCGGCCAGTTTTTCCAGTGCATACACAGTGGACGGATGGAACACGGTGAGCTGCAGCCCATACTCGACCGCAGCCGGGAATAACCGCTCCGGCACGCCGCCCAGTACCAGAACGGCAGGAGCGGACAATCCGGCCTGCCGCAGTTCGACGCCCTCACACACCTGCGCAACTGCGATGGTGCGCACGTTCGCGTAGGTGCAAAGCGCTTTGGCAATGGGTACAGCACCCAGGCAGTAAGCATTGTCCTTCAACACAGGGATGCATTCCACATCCGGCCCGATATCCTCTTGAATGCTTTGCATATTATTAATGATCGTCTGCAAATTTACGCTAAGATAAGAATTGCATAAGGTTGTATCAAGCATTTTTACCGCTCCGCATCTTTGTTTGAGAATGTATATATAGTAGCATAATTAAAGAATAAATGCAAATATATACATAAAATAAATTCAATTTTGTATAAATATGCTTATGAAGGCGCGCACGGAGGGTTAAATGCTGTGCAATGTGCAGAAAAGAAACAAATAGCATAAAAATTCGTTGACAATGAATAGATATGCGAATATAATAATGCCATGGAAGCCGCCGGAGGGGCGGCGCACAAAATGGGAACAAGAGAGGGAGCATGGGAGTTATGAAAAAGATATTGGCATTTGCAATGGCAGCGGTTCTGATGTTGGGCCTGGCGGCCTGCGGCGGTTCGGGCGCATCCGCTCCGGCAAGCTCGGCGGCGGGCAGCGCGTCCGCGTCCTCCGGGGCATCCGGCCAGGACTCAGCAGGCGGGACGTCCGTTGTGGAGGAGATTCAGGAAAAAGGCGTCCTGACGATGATGACGGCCACGGGTTTTCCGCCGTTCGAATATCTGGGCGAGGACGGCAAGCCGGCCGGTGTGGACATCGACCTGGCGCAGTTGGTGGCCGATGAGCTGGGCGTGGAGCTGGAAGTGCTGGATATGGACTTCAACCTGCTGATCGAATCGCTGAAAAGCGGTAAGGGGCAGCTCATTGCAGCGGGTATGACGGCTACGTCCGAGCGCGCGGAGCAAATTGATTTCTCCATTACTTATACACTGAACGGATTGATCCTGCTGGTGCCGAAGGGCAGCGATATCAAGACGGCCGACGACCTTGCGGGAAAGAATATCGCTGTGCAGGAGAGCACGACCGCTCACATCTACGCACAGGAAGAGCTTGGCATTGAACCGCTGGCGTTTAAAAATGCCAATGAATGCGCTACGGCTGTGATGGGAGGAAAAGCGGACGCGGCCATCCTGGACAAGGTGCCTGCGCAGACGCTGGCAATGGCGAACCCGGATGCACTGGAAACTGTGGAGCAGCTTCTCACTGAGGAGGAAATGGCCATGGGCGTGGCCAAGGGCAACGAGGACCTGCTGGAGGTCGTCAACAGTGTGCTGCAGAAGGCGATGGACGACGGCACAGTGGAGTCGCTGACGGATAAGCATCTGAAGATCTGCGCAGAGGGCTGACGTCCGGAGGGCAGGCGGAAAAAGCGCACGGCCCGCGCTGCGCGGGCCGTGCAGCTTTCGGGAGCATGCGTCAGAGCAAATAAGGAAAGGGGCTATCCCTCCGTGGAAAATTTTTGGAACGACTTGAACAAGCTGCTGAGCGATTTTTATAAGGTGACGGTGTACAAAGGCCGATGGGTTCAATATCTCGAGGGGTTGGGGATGACTATAGCGCTGGCGGCGCTGGCGTGCCTGATCGGCGTGTGCATCGGCGTGCTGGTGGCGCTGGTGAAATATTATGCCGGTGGCAAAAAGAGCTTTGGCTGGAAAACAGTAAATGCCGCCTGCGGTATATATGTCACGGTCATCCGCGGCACGCCCATCGTCGTACAGCTCCTGATCGCCTACACAATCCTGTTCAACGGCAGCTTTGAGGCCTGCGTGTTCGCCTTCGGCGTCAACTCGGGCGCTTATGTGGCAGAGATCATCCGGGGCGGCATCGCTTCCATCGACCCTGGACAGGCGGAGGCAGGGCGAAGCCTCGGGCTTTCCGAGAGCGCGACGATGCGGCTCGTCGTGCTGCCGCAGGCGGTCAAAAATATTCTGCCCGCGCTGTTCAACGAGTTCATCGCGCTGCTTAAAGAGACCAGTGTGGCGGGATATATCGCCGCGCGGGATCTGACGAAGGTATCCGATTCCATCCGGGGCATCGCGTTCAACAGCGCGCCGCTGTTCATTGCGGCGGCCATTTATCTGCTGCTGGTGGTAGGCATGACAGCCATTCAGAAAAAAATGGAACGGAGGCTGGCGCAAAGTGATCGAGGTTAAAAATCTGCAAAAGGCCTTCGGCGGGAATATGGTGCTCAAGGGCGTGACGGAGACCATTGAAAAGGGCGAAAAAATCGCCATCATCGGTCCGTCGGGCAGCGGAAAAAGCACCTTTCTGCGGTGCCTGAACAGGCTGGAGGAGCCCACGGGCGGAGAGATATGGTTCGAGGGCAAGGACATCACCGCAAAGGACTGTGACATCAACCGCATCCGCCGGAAGATGGGTATGGTATTCCAGCATTTCAACCTGTTCCCGCATCTGACGGTGAAACAGAATATCACGTTGGCTCCCGTCAACCTGAAGCTGCAGACACCGGCAGAGGCGGATGAAAAGGCCATGCGTCTGCTGGAGCGTATCGGCCTGGCGGACAAAGCGGACGCCTATCCAAATAAGCTTTCCGGCGGGCAGAAGCAGCGCATCGCCATCGTACGCGCGCTGGCCATGGAGCCGGAAGTGATGCTTTTTGACGAGCCTACCAGTGCGCTGGACCCTGAGATGGTGGGCGAAGTGCTGGACCTTATCCGCGAACTGGCCCGGGAGGGCATGACAATGGTCATTGTGACCCACGAGATGGGGTTTGCGCGCGAGGTATCCACACGGGTGCTGTTTATGGATGACGGATGTGTGATGGAGCAGAATGAGCCGCACGCGCTGTTTGCATCCCCGCAGAATCCGCGCCTGAAAAGCTTCCTCTCCAAGGTGCTGTAACGCGGCAGCGGTATTTCCCCGGAAAAAGGCCGGGCACAAACGCCGGAGTCCCGGCAGACGATATTTGCAATAGGAGCGAACGAACATGGAAAAGCAGAAAAAGCAGTACAAAAAAGTGGTGCTCGCCTATTCCGGCGGGCTGGATACCTCCATCATCATTCCCTGGCTGAAAGAGAATTACGGCTGCGAGGTCGTTGCCGCCGCCGGAGACGTAGGGCAGGGAACAGAGCTGGACGGACTGGAGGCCAAGGCGCTTGCCACCGGCGCCAGCAAGCTGTATGTGATGGACCTTGTGGACGAGTTTGTGGAAGACTATATCATTCCCACGGTGCAGGCGGGGGCAAAATACGAAGGCACCTACCTGCTGGGAACCAGCTTTGCGCGCCCGCCCATTGCGAAGAAGCTGGTAGAGATTGCCAAAAAGGAAGGCGCGGACGCTATCTGCCACGGATGCACGGGCAAGGGCAACGACCAGGTACGCTTTGAGCTTGCCATAAAAGCCTTTGCACCGGACCTGGGAATCATCGCTCCCTGGCGCGAATGGGACATCAAGAGCCGCGAAGAGGAGATCGACTATGCAGAGGCGCACCATGTGCCGCTGAAGATCAACCGTGAAACGAATTATTCCAAGGATAAAAACCTGTGGCATCTTTCCCACGAGGGGTTGGACCTGGAGGACCCTGCAAACGAGCCGGATTACGCAAAACCGGGGTTTTTGGAGCTTGGCGTCGCGCCCGAGCAGGCGCCCGACACGCCCGCCTATATTACCATTCATTTTGAAAAGGGCAAGCCCACCGCGCTGGACGGCAAGGCCATGAAGGCCAGCACACTGCTGAAAGAGCTGAACGCTGTGGGCGGCGCGAACGGCATCGGCATCATCGACATTGTGGAAAACCGTCTTGTGGGCATGAAAAGCCGCGGTGTGTACGAGACGCCGGGCGGCACCATCCTGTATTTTGCCCACGAGCAGCTGGAAATGCTGTGCCTGGACAAGGAGACCGCTCACTATAAGGCGCTGGTGGCGCAGAAATTTGCCGATATCGTTTACAACGGCCAGTGGTACACGCCCTTGCGCGAGGCGTTGTCCGCCTTTGTGGACAAAACGCAGGAGAATGTGACCGGTGATGTGAAGCTCAAGCTGTACAAGGGCAATATCATTCCGGCGGGAACTACATCTCCGTACAGCCTGTACAGTGAGGATCTGGCGACCTTCGGCGAAGATTCGGTATATGACCAGGCGGATTCCGCGGGCTTCATTCATCTGTTCGGCCTGCCCATTACCGTGCAGGCCAAGCTGAAGGAAAAGCTGGCGGCGGAAAAGGAGTGAGCCGAAGATGTTCAGCCATGTGATCGTAAAAACGCCGTGCACCGCAATGGTGCACGGCATTACCGGCCACCCGGAGCTGGGTGCTCCGGATTATGAAAAAGCATTGGAACAGCACAGGGCATATATTGAGACGCTCCGGCAATGCGGCGTAGATGTAACGGTACTGCCCGCAGACGAGGCATATCCGGACAGCTGCTTTGTAGAGGACGCCGCGGTGCTGACGAAATACTGCGCGGTGATCACAAATCCCGGCGCACCCAGCCGCAAGGGCGAAACGGCAGCCATTGAGCCGGCAGTGGCGGAATTTTATCCGCCCGACAAAATTTTTCATATAAAAGCACCCGGTACGCTGGAGGGCGGCGACGTGATGATGTGCGGCGATACCTTTTATGTAGGGCTCTCCGGGCGCACCAACCCTGAGGGTGTGAAGCAGCTGGCGAATATTCTGGAACCGTTCGGCTGCAAGGTGGTGGGCGTACCGCTCACCGAGGTGCTGCACCTGAAAACAGGCGTGGTTTATCTGGAAAACGGTGTGATGCTCACCGCGGGTGAGTTCTGCACAAAACCTGCATTTGAAGGATATACGAAAATAACCGTCCCGAAGGACGAGCCGTACGCAGCAAACTGCATTTGGGTGAACGGAAAGGTCATTGTGCCGGAAGGGTATCCCAAGGTATTGAAGGCGGTGCAGGCGGCGGGCTATCAAACCCTGACGTGTGATACTTCGGAATATAAGAAGATAGACGGCGGGCTCAGCTGCCTTTCGCTGCGGTTCTGACAAGGCTTTCTCCATCCCCGGCAGCAGTTACCATAGCCTGCTGCCAAGTGCATAGCAAAACGGCGCGCTGCACAGGCAGCGCGCCGTTTTGTTTGAGTGTGAAAATATTTGAAGGAGAACGGTCAGAATCAGTCTTCGCCGCCGATGATCTTGGAGAGATCGGCCTTGGCGTCGTCGCGGCGCTTGCCGAGATCTTTTTCCATCTGAGCCAGTGTTTTCTTGTCCAGATTGTAGATAACACCGTAAGCAATCAACTGCAGGACAGCACTCAGCAGATATGCACCGGCTGTCAGATAGCGCATATTGGTAGCAACCTCGATGGTCTGGTTTGCACCCAAGGCAGCGTTGTAACCCAGCCATGTGGCAGCCATAAGGCCAAGAGACGGTCCAATGCCCTGCGCCAGCTTGCGGAAGAAGGAGTGCAGCGCATAGGTGGTGCCTTCGTTGCGGGTGCCGAACTTCCATTCCTCGTAGTCCATCGCGTCGGCCATCAGAGACCAGCTCACGCACTGGCCAATGCCGCCGCCAATGGCATTCAGAAGCTGGCAGACAACAAACAGCGCCAAACCCTTGCCGTCCGGAGTGATGGGCAGAATAAACATCAGGATATAGGCCAAAACGCTGACACAAGCACCGATGGTAATAGCTTCCTTCTTGCCGATTTTGCTGACGATTTTGCCAACAAAGGGGATGAACAGGAACAGGCCGACATAAGAAAGCATGCCGATGATACCGGAAATACGAGCGTTTTTAAAATAGGATTGGAACATGATTTGAAGAGCAGTTTGAGCGCCGTACATACCGATGAACAGGCCGACAGGGGCCAGCGTGGCGCCCACTGCCGCGCGGTTGCGCAGGAAGTGGCCGGTAGCCTTCAGCGGGTTGAACTTGGGCGCGTCTTCCTTCAGCGTGACCTGCGTATCCACACGCACGACGGTGTTGCGGATCATAAACTGGAAAGCGATGAAACCAAGAATGCCCATGACGAGCGCGATGATGAAAATACGCTCACCCAGCAGATTGTTGCTGGCATCGTAAATCAGCATCGGCAGAATAACAGAAGCAGAAATACTGCCGACCATGGAACCCACGGAACGACCGGTGGAAAGCTTCGCACGCTCGACCGGATCAGCCGTGATCAGAGAAAGCATGGAGCCGTAAGGAACGTTGGCAACGGTGTAGAACGCATCCCACAGGATATAGCCGGCCACGAACAGAATGCACTTTACAACGTAGGGAGCGCCTGTCCAGGGCACGAAGCACAGAGCGCCGGCCACCAGCAGGCCGACAGAACCGGCCCAGATGTAGGCAAGGAATTTGTTGCGCTTGTACTGACGCTTGTCCGCGTCGACCATCGCGCCGATCACAGGGTCGTTGATCGCATCCCAAACCTGCACGAGCAGCAGAAGGGAAGCCATCAGGATGGAATCGATGCCCATGTACTGCGTCCAGAAAATGGTGAGCGTGCCTTTCAGCGCGAAGCTCATGTTACAGCCGAAGTCGCCTAAGCCGTAAGCAAGCACATCGCGAAAGCCGAATTTGCGGTAGCCCTTGGCGTCTACCGCGGCGGTTTTAGTCGCCATAGATTTACTCCTCCTTGCGGGCCGGAGCCCTGATTGATGAAAGCGTGGAATATCACGCTTGTCACTATTCACATATTAACACGGAATGAAAAACTTGAATTTGTGAATATTGTGTTAATAATTGCAAATGTTGCGTGAATAGTATTTTGGACATACATTTGTTCTAAAAAGCAAAAATAAATACTAAAAATAGTAAAAACTTTTCTCTTGACAACTGTTGAAACAAAGAAAACACGCCTTAACGGTTTCTTAACACTGCGTTCGGCAGCCGTAAGCCTGCATTGTTTTCGGATTTTGACCGCGCTTCCCGGAGGATTGCAAAACTTGCCGCCGGCCCAAAAGGTATAACCGAAACACGGGAGTAGAATTTTTAAGCAAAAGGTTGTAGAATGAATATCAGGGTGGGCGGATATGCTGCGCCCGCAGAATGTGCAGTCCCCCATGCACCATCCGACGGGACGGGTGAGGGGAGAACTTTTATTACATTGTATAAGGGAGAGGATTATTTATGGCAAACCGCATCGTACTGAATACGGTATCCTATCACGGCAAGGGCGCGATCGGGAATATTGTCCCCGAACTGACGGCACGCGGCTTTCAAAAGGCTTTTGTGTGCTCGGACCCGGACCTCATTCGATTCAATGTAACCAAAAAGGTGACGGACCTGCTGGACGCAGCGGGCTTTGCCTATGAGGTATACAGCGACATCAAGCCCAATCCTACGATTGAGAACGTTCAGACAGGCGTGGCCGCGTTCCGAAAGAGCGGCGCGGACTGCATCGTAGCCATCGGCGGCGGTTCCTCCATGGACACCGCCAAAGCCATCGGGGTCATCATCGAGAACCCGGAATTTGCCGATGTGCGCAGCCTGGAGGGCGTAGCGCCCACGAAGAAGCACGCCGTGTTTACCATTGCGGTGCCGACCACCGCGGGTACTGCCGCTGAGGTGACCATCAACTACGTCATCACCGATGTGGAGAAAAAACGCAAGTTTGTGTGCGTGGATACCAACGATATCCCCGAGGTTGCGGTCATTGACCCGGATATGATGGCAAGCATGCCCAAAGGCCTGACAGCCGCCACGGGCATGGACGCGCTGACGCACGCCATCGAGGGCTACACCACAAAGGCGGCATGGGAAATGACGGACATGTTCCATCTGAAAGCCATTGAGCTGATCGCCAGGCATCTGCGCGGCGCTGTGGAAAACACAGCCGAGGGCCGCGAGGGCATGGCGCTGGCGCAGTATGTGGCGGGCATGGGCTTCTCCAACGTGGGCCTGGGCATCGTACACAGCATGGCGCACGGTCTGGGTGCGCTGTATGATACGCCTCACGGTGTTGCCAACGCGATCATCCTGCCGGTCGTCATGGAATACAACGCGCCGTACACGGGTGAAAAATACCGGGAGATCGCCCGCGCCATGGGGGTGGAAGGCGTGGACGCAATGACGCAGGAGGAATACCGCAAGGCCGCCTGCGACGCTGTGCGCAAGCTGGGACAGGATGTGGGCATTCCCGCAGACCTGAAAGCCATTGTGAAGGACGAGGACGTGCAGTTCCTTGCCGAGAGCGCCTTTGCGGATGCGTGCCGTCCGGGCAACCCGCGCGACACCAGTGTGGAGGAAATTGCCGCGCTGTACCGCAGTATGATGTAAAACAGAGCCGCCGCGGCGGCTGCCGGCCCGGGGCATACGCTCCGGGCTGTTTTTTTGTCGAAACCGTAAAAGAAACGTCGTTTCTGTTTGACTTTGGGCGTGTTCCGGGATTATACTGAAAGAGTTGAAGCCCTGCGCCTTGGGAGGGGTGCGGGAGGCGTTCAAAACAAAACGGAAAGGGACAGGGTGCTATGAAGTTTTTTATCGACACAGCAAACGTGGAGGACATCAAAAAAGCCAACGATATGGGCGTTATCTGCGGCGTGACGACGAACCCCAGCCTGATTGCAAAAGAGGGGCGGGATTTCGGTGAGGTCATCCGTGAGATCGCGTCCATTGTGGACGGCCCCATCTCCGGCGAGGTAAAGGCCACCACCGAGGACGCGGCGGGCATGATCGCGGAAGGTCGTGAGATCGCGGCGATCCATCCGAACATGGTGGTGAAGATTCCCATGACGGTGGAGGGCCTGAAAGCGACCAAGGTGCTTTCCGCAGAGGGCATCAAGTGCAATGTGACGCTGATCTTCAGCGCGAACCAGGCACTTCTGGCTGCGCGCGCGGGCGCGGCGTACGTCAGCCCGTTCCTGGGCCGTCTGGACGACATCAGCATGCCGGGCATTGATTTGGTGCGCACCATTGCGGATATGTTCGCCATGTATGACGATATCCATACGGAGATCATTGCGGCCAGTGTGCGCAACCCTGTGCATGTGACGGACTGCGCGCTGGCGGGCGCGGATATCGCCACGGTACCGTACAGTGTCATCGAGCAGATGACAAAGCATCCGCTGACGGATGCGGGCATCGCAAAATTCCGGGCCGACTACGAAAAGGTGTTCGGAAAATAATTCAAGCCATACAGACGGGGCCGCGGCTGCGGCCCCGCCTTTTTGTTTCTGCTTGTAAAAGTTGCGCCGAAATGCAGAAAAAACGTGGCGCACAGGCGCATATCCTGCTACAATAAAGAAAATAAGTGCGGATGGGGAAAAGGGGCTGTCCGCGAAGGAGGAAGCATTTATGCTGCAGGAACTGAAAATGAAAAGTCTGAAGGGACACGCTGCGTCGATCATCATCGCGCTGGCTCTGGCGGCGGGGCTGCTGTGGGGGACGGGCTTCGGCGCATTCAAAGCCATCGGCGGCCCGAAGCCGTTGGACTCTTTGGATGTGTCCGAGCTGAAAGGGCAATACGTGGAGGCGGAGGTATACCTGATCTATGACTGGTATGCCTATACAGAGCGCACCAATACATCCACAAACCGCTCTACTGTCACAGAGAAGGAATACATTATTCCGGTAGGGGATGCGGAATATATGGGCCTTGCGGTGGACGCCGGATATATCAGCACAGCGGATGATTTGCTGGATGCATCCTATGAACTGCTGACAGGCGCCAGCCAGACGCCGGGGGAAAGCTTTACGGTGCGGGGGACCATTCTGCCGCTGTCGGGAGAGTCGCTGGATTTTTACCATCAGGTGGTCGGCTATGACGACTGGACGGCCGAGGAGCAGCAGATGTTCCTGCCGTTGGTGCTGAAAGCGGATTACCTGGGCAGCATGGACCAATCCGGTACCTGGCTGCTCACGGCAGGCGCGGGCGTGGCGCTGTTTGCGGCGGTCTGGATGCTGGCGGGTGCGCTGACGGGGCGGTACCAAAAACGCATCCGGGCTTACTGCAAGGCAAGCGAGAGTCCGGAAGCGATGCTGGAACAGCTGGAAACGTTCTACCAGAGCACTGAGCCTGTGAACGGAGTGCGTACAGGCCGGTGGATGATGTTCGAGACCGGAGGCAAAACGACAGTACTGGACGCTGAAAATGTGGCGTGGGCGTATATGCGCACGGTGCAGCACCGCACCAACGGCATTCCCACGGGCAAGACGCACGGCCTGGTGGTGCGCACGCGGGATAAGAAGATGTATGAGATATCCATGAAAAAACAGGACATGGTATACGAGACGCTGGACGCAGTGCAGCGCGCGATGCCGCATGTGGTAGTGGGTTATACGGCCCGGCTGGAGCAGATTTACAATACGCGCCTGGAGGATTTTGTGCGCCTGCCTTACGACGAAGCGCTGCGCGCCGAGCTTTTCGGCACGCAGGCTGCCGCGGAGCCTTATGATTCCTGAAAAAAGAAAGATGTTCGGCTGTACGGCCCCTCCGGAGAGGGGCCGTATATTTTTTGCAAAATCGGTTGACAATAATACTAAATAGGTATAGTATGAATATATACCCCCCACCCCGGGGGAGAGGCTTTGAGAGAGGGAACAAGATGGTAAAACAAAAATACAACGTCACGGGCATGACATGCTCGGCGTGCAGCGCCCATGTGGAAAAGGCGGTACGCGGCGTGCAGGGCGTGTCGGAAGTGTCGGTGAACCTGCTGACGAACAGTATGGTGGTAGAGAGCGATGCGCCGCTGGAGCAGGATGTGATCGTCAAGGCGGTGGAGCATGCAGGCTACGGCGCGTCGCCTGCAGACGACCGGGGGGCGGGCCCCGCCGCAAAGCCGGGGGGCGCGCCCGTGCAGAACCCCATGCAGGCGCAGCTGAAAAACATGCGCATGCGCCTGTGGGTCTCGTTTGCCTTCCTGGCGCCGCTGATGTATGTTTCCATGGGCAGCATGGCCGGCCTTCCGCTGCCGGGCTTTTTGACAGGGCATGAAAACGCCGTGGGCTTTGCCCTTACACAGCTTTTGCTGACTCTGCCTGTGGTGTATGTCAACCGCAAGTATTACGAGGTGGGGTTCAAGACGCTGCTCCGGGGAAGCCCGAATATGGACAGCCTGATCGCCATCGGCTCCACTGCGGCGCTGGTATACGGCGTGTTTGCCATCTACCGCATCGGCTATGGCCTGGGCGTGGGGGACCATGCGCTGGTATCCCAATATCACATGGATCTTTATTTCGAATCGGCGGCGATGATCCTCGCGCTCATCACGCTGGGCAAATATCTGGAGACCAGGAGCAAGGGCAAGACCAGCGAGGCGATCACCAAGCTGATGGACCTTGCGCCCAAAACAGCCGCCGTGGAGCGCGGCGGGGTGGAGACGGTGATCCCTGTGGAGGAGGTCGTCGTGGGCGACACCGTGCTGGTGCGGCCGGGCCAGAGCGTGCCCGTGGACGGCGTGATCCTTGAAGGCAACACGAGCATCGACGAGGCGGCCATCACAGGCGAGAGCATCCCCGTGGAAAAGGAGCCGGGCAGCACCGTGATCGCGGCCACCATCAATAAAGCGGGATTTTTCAAGTTCCGTGCCACCAAGGTGGGCGCGGATACCACGCTGGCCCAGATCATCCGTCTGGTAGAGGACGCAAGCTCCAGTAAGGCGCCGATTGCAAAGCTGGCGGACAAAATTTCCGGCGTGTTCGTGCCGGTGGTCATCGGCATTGCTCTGGCGGCCTCCATCGGCTGGCTTCTCGCCGGGCAGACGCCGGAATTTGCGGTCTCCATCGGTATCTCCGTGCTGGTCATTTCCTGTCCCTGTGCGCTGGGTCTGGCCACGCCCGTGGCCATCATGGTGGGCACGGGAAAAGGGGCGGAAAACGGAATCCTCATCAAATCCGGCGAGGCGTTGGAGACGGCGCACAGCATCAACGCCATCGTGCTTGACAAAACTGGTACAATAACAGAAGGAAAGCCTGCCGTTACGGACATTCTGCCCGTCGGCGCGTTGGCGGAGAATGAACTGCTTGCGCTGGCCGCCGGCCTGGAGCGGCAAAGCGAGCATCCGTTGGCACAGGCCGTGCTGGAATGCGCCGCCCGGCGCGGCGTGCAGCCCTATGAGGTGACGGATTTCAAGGCGGTGTTCGGCAAAGGCATCGAAGGGCGGTATGCGCAGGAGCTTTATTTCGCCGGGAATGAAGCTATGCTGGCGGAGCGCGGTATGGCGCTGCCTGCCCCTGTGAAGCAGAAGCTGGACGCGCTGGCCGGCGAAGGGAAGACCCCGCTGCTGTTCTGCGGCGAAAAGACGGTGCTTGGCGTTATCGCCGTAGCGGACACCGTCAAGCCTTCCAGCGCCGCAGCCATTGCGGACTTAAAGCGTATGGGCATTGATGTGACGATGCTGACGGGCGACAACCGGCGCACTGCGGAGGCCATCCGCCGTCAGTTGGACATCCCCCATGTCATTGCCGAAGTGCTGCCGCAGGAAAAGGAGCAGCATGTAGCAGCTCTGCAGCAGCAGGGGAAAACCGTCGCTATGGTGGGAGACGGCATCAACGACGCGCCGGCGCTGGCCCGCGCGGATGTGGGGATCGCCATCGGCGCGGGCACGGACGTTGCCATTGAAAGCGCCGATGTGGTGCTGATGAAAAGCGACCTTGCCGACGCGGTCACGGCCATCCGGCTGTCCAAGGCCGTTATCCGCAACATCAAGGAGAACCTGTTCTGGGCTTTCTTTTACAACACGGTGGGCATCCCCGTCGCGGCGGGGCTTTTGTACCTGCCGTTCCATCTGCGGCTGAACCCGATGATCGGCGCCGCGGCCATGAGCCTTTCCAGCGTGTGCGTCGTAATGAATGCACTGCGGCTCAAGCGTTTCAAAGCCCATCCGGCGCATGCCGCCGCGGAGCAGGGGGCGTCCCTTTCGCCCATGCCCGCCCAGCCGCGCGCCGAACGGATAGAATTGCCTCAAAATGAGAATATCAACAAAAACGACAGGGAGGAAAAACAAATGAAGACCATTACACTGATTATCGAAGGGATGATGTGCCAGAACTGCCGCAGCCATGTGGACAAGGCGCTGAACGGGATTTCGGGCGTTGCCGCGAACGTAAGCCTGGAAGAGAAAAAGGCCGTATGTACTGTGGAGGACGGCGTGAGCGCCGATACACTGAAGGCCGCCGTGGAAGATGCGGGCTACACCGTCATTTCGGTGGAATAAGCCGTGCGGGCGGATAAGCAGACGGTCACGCGGCTGCTGAAAACGGCGCGCGGCCAGTTGGACGGCATCCTTGCCATGGTGGAGAACGACCGTTACTGCGTGGACATTTCCAATCAGGTGATGGCCACGCAGTCCATCCTCACCAAGGCGAACAAAGAGATCTTAAAAGCGCATATCGCCGGCTGCGTGCAGGAGGCGTTTGAAAGCGGAGACCCGGCCCTGCAGGCGGAGAAGATGGACGAAGTGCTTGCGCTTGTCGATAAGCTGGGGCGCTGACGGATGCGGGGAGAAGAAGCAAAAGCCGCCGCGGCGCGGGCGTGGCGGAGCGACAAAAAGCTGTATCTCGCACTGGGAGCGGTGGGCGCGTTTCTGCTGGCGCTGCGCCTTGTAATGCGCAGCCGCGCCGCATCGGACTTCATCGTACACAAGATCGTACAGCCATACCACCGGGCAGTGGGATGGCTGTGTGGTTTTGTGCCCTTTTCTGTGGCCGAGCTGTGCTGGGCCGTGCTGGTTTTGTTCTGCATCTGGTATGTGGGCCGCACAGTGTGGCTGCTGGCACGTGGGCGCGGACGGCGGCTGGCAGTGCTGTGGAGGCGTGCGCTGGGCGGCGTGCTGGTGGCACTGAGCGTTTACACGGGCTTTACGCTGCTGTGGGGCCTTACTTATTACGCGGAAACGTTTGAAGAACAGGCAGGCGTAACGGCCCGGCCCGTAACAGTGGACGAGCTTGAGGCCACAACGCGCCTGTTTATGGAAAAGCTGAATGCGGCGGCGCCGTTGGCGCCTCACGCCGCGCCGGGCGTGCTCTCAGGCGATACACAGGCTATTTTTGACGCATCCGGCACATTGTACGACGCATTGGAGCAGCAGTACCCATTTTTGTCTCTTTCCGCCGTCAGCCCCAAGCCCATGCTGTTTTCCCGGATGCTGAGCGCGCTGAATTTTACAGGTTTTTTCTTCCCGTTCACCGGGGAGGCAAATTTGAATGTAGATTCGCCCGAATGCCTGCTGCCTGCGACCATTGCTCATGAATTGGCGCATGTGCGCGGCGTCGCACCCGAACAGACGGCCAATTTTGTGGCCATCCTCGCGTGCGACACCAGCGGCGACCCGCTGTATGCGTATTCGGGTTATCTGTTGGGGTATATCCACCTCTCCAACGCGCTGTACGGTGCGTCTTATGAAAAATGGCTGGAGATCGCGCAGCAGGTATGCCAGACGGCGAACGAGGATATTCTCGCAAACAACGCCTATTGGCAGCAGTTCGAGTCTCCGGTGTCCAAGGCGGCAGACAGCGCTTATTCGGGATTTCTGCAAAGCTACGACCAGGAGCTCGGCTCCAAAAGCTACGGCGCGGTGGTGGACCTGTTGGTGGCCTATTACGGCGGTATGTAAAAGTTTGCCGCCGGCGGTTGACAGCTTGTGCATAAAATAGAATACAAGAGCCCGCTCCGGGAACGGCCTTACGCCTGTACCCGGAGCGGGCTTTCTGGTTTGAATCGGCGGAGAAAATGCGCATCACGGCGCGTCTGCGCCGGGTTTCTGTGCCGCCTCCGCCGCCTTTTCTGCAAAAAACTTGTCCCGTTCGCGGAAATAGCACTGGGGACACAGCGATTCGTACTGCACATTGTTTTCCATGTCAATGGCCACCTGTGCGCCTTCAAACACAAATTTTCCATTTACCTTGCGGCCGTTGAACATTGCCTTGCGCCCGCACTGGCAGATGGTTTTCATCTCTTCGATGTTGTGGGCAAGCTCCAGCAGACGGGTGGAACCGGGAAAACCCTGCAGGGAAAAATCCGCCCGCAGGCCGTAGCAGATGACCGGCACGTTCAGCACCACAGTCACCATGAAAAGCTGTTCGGCCTGCCATGCCGTGAAAAACTGGCTTTCGTCCGTCAGAACGCAGGCGAGAGGCCCGTTTTTTGCAATATCCGCGCGCACCAGCGCCAACGGGTCCATATCCGGCCGCACCGCGATGTCAACACGCCGCTCCACACCCAGGCGGGACATCAGCTTTTCGCCGCCTTTGGTATCTATGGAGGGCTTCATGATAAGCACGCGCATGCCGCGCTCTTCGTAGTTGTAGGCTACCTGCATCAGCGCGGTGCTCTTGCCGCTGTTCATGGCGCCGTATCGGAAATATAGCTTTGCCATTTGGTAAGACCGTCCCTATCCTGTCGTTTTAATCGTTGCGCACACGGTAGCCCAGACTCATCAGGCTGTCACCCAGGTGGACGTTCTCCACCGTGATACCCTCGTAGTCCACCGAGAGGTCGTAGTGGCTGAAGTTCCAGTAGCCCTTTACACCGGCCTCCACCAGCGTGGGGGCTACGGCCTTCGCGCCCGCGCGCGGGATGCAAAGCACCGCTACGTCCGGGTGGTGTGCGGCGCAGAAAGCGGCCAGCTCGGCCACGTCCTGCACCATCACGCCGCACTGCAGCTCCCGGCCAATCTCGTCCGGGCTTTTGTCGAATGCGGCCATCAGGTGATAGCCCCGGGCCTCGGCGGAAAGATAGCCGGATATGGCGCGGCCCAGACGGCCTGTACCGATGAGCACTGCGTTGAGATTCTTTTCACTGAACAGCAGCTTGGATATCTCGCTGAGCAGCACATCCACATGGTAGCCGATGCCCTGCTGACCGAAACCGCCGAAGCAGTTGAAATCCTGCCGGACCTGTGAGGCTGTGGTGCCCATCATTCGGGCAAGCTCACTGGAAGACACCTTCACGATGCCGTTGTTGTGCATGTCCGAAATATAGCGGTAGTATTTCGGCAGCCGCTTGATGACGGGAAGGGAGACTTTATTCTGGTTTTGCGCCGCCATTGTCTTCACCAACTTCTTTTCGTCTAAATTAAAGGGTCTCGATGGTGCGCATCACGTAATCGCCGAACTCGGTGCAGGTGCAGCCGGTGTCGCGGCCCGTGACGGTGAGCGCCTTTTCCGTGAACATGCATTTGTCCAGCGCGGCGGTGAGCTTGTCCGCCTGGGCCTGGTATCCGATGTGGGACAGCAGCATCACGCTGGCGCGCAGCATGCTGCACGGGTCTGCGTACTGGGCGCGTCCCTCCTTCACCATGCGCGGCGCCGAGCCGTGAATGGCCTCAAACATGGCGTAGCGCTTGCCGATGTTGCCGCTGCCCGCCGTGCCTACGCCGCCCTGGAATTCGGCCGCTTCGTCAGTGATGATGTCGCCGTACAGGTTGGGCAGCACGAACACCTGAAAATCGGTGCGGCGCTTTTTGTCCACCAGCTTGGCCGTCATGATGTCGATATACCAGTCGTCCGTGGTGATTTCAGGGTATTTTTCCCCCACGGCCTGGCAGAGCTTCAAAAACTTGCCGTCCGTGGCCTTGATGATGTTGGCTTTGGTAACGATGGACACGCGGGTTTTGTGGTTTTTCCTGGCAAAATCATACGCAAGCTCTGCAATGCGCTGCGTGCCGTCAGTGGTAGTGATGGTGAAATCCACAGAGATGCCGTCCTCGGTCTCGAAGCCGCAGCTGCCCAGGGTGTACGCGCCCTCGGTGTTCTCACGGAAGAACGTCCAGTCGATGCCTTCCTCGGGCACCTTCACGGGCCGTACGTTGGCGAACAGATCCAGCTCCTTGCGCATGGCAACGTTGGCGCTTTCGATGTTGGGCCATTCGTCGCCTGCGCGGGGGGTGGTGGTAGGCCCTTTCAGGATGACGTGGCATGCCTTCAGTTCGGCCAGCACGTCGTCGGGGATGGCCTTCATGTGGGCGGCGCGGTTCTCGATGGTCAGGCCGTCGATCTCCTTGAACGCCACCTTGCCCCTTTCCACCTCGTCCTTTAAAAGAAAGCGCAGCACGCGCTCGGCTTCATGGGTAATGGTCGGGCCGATGCCGTCGCCGCCGCATACGCCAATGACGATCTGCGGCAGTGCCGCGTAATCCACAAAATCTCCCTGTGCCCGCATGGCGGCCACCCGTTTTTTCTGCGCCTCGATCAGCGCGCCGAATTTTTCTTTTGCAGCAGTGATGTTTTCCAATTTGCGTGCCTCCGTTGTCGTTTATTTTTTGTCGCCGCACATGCCGCGAAAGGCGGCGCGGCGCGGAAATGCCGGTGTTTACCGTTTTTTTTCGCGGGTGTAGTTCAAAAGGCCTCCCGCGCGGATGATCTGCGCCTGGCGCGCGCTGATGTCGCAGCGCAGGGGGATGACGCAGCCCGTGGTCTTGTTCGTCAGCGTTACCGCGCCGTTTTCGATGCCCGCGATCACGCCGGAAAGCTCCAGCGTGTCTCCCAGGGAGATCTTTTCATAATCTGCGGCATTCTCGAATTCCAGCGGCAGGATGCCCGCGTTCACCAGGTTCGCCTTATGGATGCGCGCAAAGCTGACGGTGACGACCGCGCGGATGCCCAGATACAGCGGCACCAGCGCCGCGTGCTCACGGCTGGAGCCCTGGCCATAGTTGGCGCCTCCCACGATAAAGCCGCCCTCTGCCGCCATGGCGCGCGCGGGGAATTCGGGGTCGCACACTTCAAAGCAGTAGTTTGCCAGATGCGGGATATTGCTGCGGTAAGGCAGGATCTTGCTGCCGGCGGGCATGATATGGTCCGTGGTGATATTGTCGCCCACCTTCAGCAGGCAGGGCAGCTCCATTGTGTCTGTCAGAGGCTGCGCCACGGGCAGGGGCTTGATATTCGGCCCGCGCAGCACCTCGACGCTTTCATATTCGTCCTCAGAGGCGGGCAGATCCACCATGTTGTCGTTGATGGGAAAGGCCTCCGGCATGGCGACGGGCGCGGCCGCAGGCACGGAGGTGGGGTCGGTGATATACCCCGTCAGGCAGCTCACAGCCGCCGTTTCAGGGCTTACAAGGTATACGCCGGCGTCCCGCGTTCCGCTGCGGCCCTCGAAGTTGCGGTTGAACGTGCGCAGGGAAACGCCCGCGGAGTTGGGGCTTTGGCCCATGCCGATGCAGGGGCCGCAGGCGCTTTCCAGAATGCGCGCGCCCGCGTCCAGCAGGGCGGTGAGCGCGCCGTTCGCGCTCAGCATTGCCAGCACCTGGCGGCTGCCCGGCGCAATGGCAAGGCTCACTTCGGGAGATACCGTTTTGCCCTTCAGGATCTCGGCCACGGTCATCAGATCCGCATAGCTGGAGTTGGTGCAGCTGCCGATGCACACCTGGTCTACCTTCGTCATGGAAAGGCTGCGCACGGGCTTCACATTGTCCGGGCTGTGCGGGCACGCGGCCAGAGGCTCCAGCGCGGAAAGGTCGATCTCAATGACCTCGTCGTACACGGCGTCCGCGTCGGCGGCCAGCGGCATATAATCCTCTTCGCGCCCCTGCGCCTTCAGAAAGGCATGGGTGACTTCGTCGCTTGGAAAAATGGAGGTTGTCGCGCCCAGCTCCGCGCCCATATTGGTGATGGTGGCGCGCTGGGGTACCGTCAGGTTTTTCACGCCCTCGCCGCCGTATTCCACGATCTTGCCCACACCGCCCTTTACGCTCATCACACGCAGCACCTCAAGGATGACGTCCTTGGCGCTCACCATGGGGCGCAGCGCGCCGGAAAGCTTTACCAGCGTCGCTTTTGGATAGGGGATATAATACGCGCCGCCGCCCATGGCCACGGCCACGTCCAGACCGCCCGCACCCATGGCAAGGCTGCCGATGCCGCCCGCCGTAGGCGTGTGGCTGTCGGAGCCGATGAGCGTTTTGCCGGGTTTGGCGAAGCGTTCCAGATGCACCTGATGGCAGATGCCGTTGCCCGGGCGGGAGTAGCGCACGCCGATCTTTTTGGCGATGGTGCGGATGAAACGGTGGTCGTCGGCGTTCATAAAGCCGCTTTGCAGCGTGTTGTGGTCGATATAAGCGACGGAAAGCTCCGTGCGCACACGGGGGATACCCATGGCCTCATATTCCAGATATGCCATGGTGCCCGTGGCGTCCTGTGTGAGTGTCTGGTCGATGCGCAGGCCCACCTCGCAGCCCGGCTCCATTTTGCCGTCAACGAGGTGTGCGGCGATGATCTTCTGTGCGATGGTCTGTCCCATTCCAAAACCCCTCTCCAGTTTTCCTGCGCTGCCGCCCGCCGCGCGGGCGCATATGCACAGTATGGTTATATACTTATTTATAATACCTGTTTGATAAGTTATTGTCAATGAAACGGCTGTGAAAAACGGGTGCGCCGCACCGTGTGAGGCAAAAATAAAATGCATTACTATTTTTGCGCGGAAAGGCGATAAAACACGGCGCGGCAGGGAAACATAAGGGAAAAAGCGAAAGGCGGGAGACCATGAACAGCGATACGAAAACAAAAGCGCAGCCGCAGGACAGCGAGGAAACAGAGGCGGAAACCGACAAAGCACGCTTTGAAAAGGATTATATACTGGAGACAGGCTCTGTGCTGCGCACAAAGGGAAGGCATGCCATCCATTGCCTGACGGTCATCGGGCAGATCGAGGGACATTCCATCGCGCCTCAGACGCAAAAGACCACCAAGTACGAGCATGTCATTCCACAGCTCGTTTCCATTGAAGAAGACCCGGAAGTGGAGGGGCTGCTCGTCATCCTGAACACGGTGGGCGGCGATGTGGAGGCGGGCCTGGCGCTGGCGGAGCTCATCAGCGGCATCACGAAGCCCAGCGCCACGCTGGTGCTGGGCGGCGGGCATTCCATCGGCATTCCGCTTGCTGTATCGGCACGGCGCAGCTTCATCGTGCCCACGGCCACCATGACGGTGCACCCGGTGCGTCACTCGGGCCTGGTGCTGGGTGTGCCCCAGACCATGCGCTATTTCGAGCAGATGCAGCAGCGCATTACGGGCTTTGTGGCGGGCCATTCCCATATCAGCGAGGCGCGTTTCACCGAATTGATGATGCACACGGGTGAGCTGGTGATGGACATGGGCAGCGTGGTGGATGGAGAAACAGCTGTGGCGGAAGGCCTCATCGACGAGCTGGGCGGTTTGGGCGACGCGCTGCATTATTTGTACCGCGCCATCGAAGCCCCGCGCGACGGCGCGCCGGAGCAGCGGAAAGCCGGAGGAAAGCCGCGCCGTGCGCCGCGCGCGCACAGTGCCGGGAAATGATGCCAAGACCCGTGCGGGCCTGCCGCAAGGGCGTGCAAAAGCATGCAGCCGCAACGGTTCCAACTGTACAAGCGGAGCGTTTGGTGGTACAATGTACAAGTATCAGTGTGCAAAAATGCGCAAAAGCCATGCGTGCGGCGCATGAAAAAATCCATCCGGCGGGGCGTTTGGGCCGCGCCGGGTACATACAGGGGTATCGGACAAGCTATGGCATCGACAAACAGGGCAAGAAAAACAAATACAAAGACGAATACGCGCGGCTCCGGCCAGCGCGGGGGCAGGCGGCGTGCGAAGCCGAAGCCCGATATGAACGCCAGGTGGAGCATACTGCTGTTTGGCATCGGCGTGCTGGTGTTCGCGCTGATCGTGGTCCCGGGCGCGTCGGTGTGGAACTGGGTGCGCACGAACATCCTGTTCGGCGTGTTCGGCGTGGGCAGTTATGTGCTGGCGCCCATGCTTTTATACATTGCCGTATTGGTGGCCTGTGAGCGCCCGGTGAAAGGCAAGCTGGCAAAGGCGCTTCTGGTGCTGATGCTGGTGTGCGGCACGTTCCTTATTTTTTCAAAAACAGACCTCACGGGCCTGGGCTTCTGGGAGGGCATGGCGGTGCTGCGCAGCACCGGCGCGTCGGAATGGGGGCTCGGCGGCGGCATGCTGGGCGCGGTGTTCGGCTGGACGCTGCTGCTGCTGTGCGGCCGCCCGGGGGCAAATATCCTCATTGTAATCTTCATGCTGATGGGTCTGATGCTGTTCACAGGCGTCACGCCTGCGGATATCTGGTACTTCTTCTCCGGCCATGCGGGCCGCATGAAGGATTCCATGGACCGGCGCGCCGATGCACGTGCCCAGCTGCGCGAAGCGCGCGCACAGGAGGCCGAGCAGGCCCGCCTTGCGGCTGAGGAAGAAGCGCGGCGGCATCCGCTGCCCGCCGGGGACGATGTCCCGCCCTTCGACATGGATGCAGCGGCCTACGAAGCCGCGCGCAGCGGACGCAAACGCCGTGCGGCCATTGATATCGACATTGGCGGCGAGGCTGTCAGCAGTACTGAACTGAAAGAGGACGAGAAGCCTGTCATTGGTCCCGGCGGGACCTTCGGCATGTATCCCGGCAAACCGCGTCAGCCACGCACGGCGGCGCCCGCGGGCGTCCCCGCGCCGTCCGCTCCTGCGGCGGCCGCGCCCGGGGGGTACACCGCCGCGGCGGGCAGCCGCACTGTACCGCAGGAGGAAGAAGCCTCCGCGCCCGTGCAGCCGCAGCAGGAGCCCCCTATGCAGGAGAGCGCGGAAGACGCGCTGGCGAGCCTTGTGAAAAAGGCGGCGGGCCCCGCGCCGGAGCTTGTGGTGGATGCCAACGACCAGCTTACCATAGCGCCCGCCGCGGGCGAAGGCGAGACGGGCTACGCTTATCCTCCTCTGAGCCTTTTCCGCAAGCAGCAGCCCACGGATGAAAAGGGCGTGGAAGAGGAGCTGACACACAACGCGGATCTGCTGGTGAAAACACTGTCCAGCTTCGGCGTACAGACGCGTATGATGGATATCAGCCGCGGGCCGTCTGTCACCCGGTACGAGCTGCAGCCTCTTGCGGGCGTAAAGATCAGCCGCATCACGGGCCTGGCGGATGACATCGCGCTCAACCTTGCTACGGCGGGCGTTCGCATCGAAGCGCCCATCCCGGGCAAGGCGGCCGTGGGGATCGAGGTGCCCAACCGCAACTCCACATCCGTCAGCATCCGCAGCATTCTGGAATCGCCCGTATTCACCAAAAGCGCTTCGCCGCTTACGCTGGCCTTGGGTAAAGACATTGCGGGCGCATGCCAGGTGGCGGACCTGACCAAGATGCCGCATCTGCTCATCGCAGGCAGCACGGGCAGCGGCAAATCCGTGTGCATCAACGCCATTGTTATGAGCTTTTTGTACAAATCCTCTCCTGAGGATCTGAAACTCATTATGATCGACCCCAAGGTGGTGGAGCTGGCCGAGTATAACGGCATCCCGCACCTGCTGATGCCCGTCGTCACTGAACCGCGGAAGGCTGCGGGCGCGCTTGGCGCGGCCGTGGGCGAAATGGAAAAGCGTTACCACCTGTTCGCGGAGACCAACGTGCGCGACATCAAGAGCTATAACCGCATGGCCGCAGAGACGGAGGGCATGGAGAAGCTGCCCTACATCGCCATCGTCATTGATGAGCTGGCCGACCTGATGATGGTGGCCGGCAAGGAAGTGGAGGACTATATCTGCCGCATTGCCCAGAAAGCGCGTGCGGCGGGCATGCACCTTATCGTGGCCACGCAGCGCCCCTCGGTGGATGTCATCACGGGCCTTATCAAGGCCAATATCCCCAGCCGCATCGCTTTCGCCGTCAGCAGCCAGATCGACAGCCGCACCATTCTGGACGCGGGCGGCGCGGAAAAGCTGCTGGGCATGGGCGACATGCTGTTCATGCCTGTCGGCGCAAGCAAGCCCGTCCGCATCCAGGGGACTTATGTGCGCGACGAAGAGATCAGCGACGTGTTGAACTTCATCAAAAAGCACTCTTCCGCTGATTACAGCGAGGAGATGATCCAGGAGATGGACAAGCGCGCGGTACCTGAAAAGGGCGCGGGCGACAGCGGGGACGAGGACGACAGCCAGGACCCGATGCTCAAAACAGCCGTGGAGGTCGTTATCGACGCGGGACAGGCGTCTACAAGTCTTTTGCAGCGGCGCTGCAAGCTGGGCTACGCCCGGGCGGCCCGCATCATGGACGAGATGGAACAGCTGCACATCATCGGCCCGTACGAAGGCTCGAAGCCGCGGCAGGTGCTCATCACCCGCCAGCAGTGGATCGAGATGACGATGCAGCAGGCGTCGGATTCGACGCCTGAGGTCTGACAGGAGATACCGGATGCAGGGCGGACTGGTCCGCCCTGCATTTGCGGTTTTGTCCGCCGGGATTTTGGAAAGCACAGTGAATACGGAAACGGAAAAGGATCGTTTTATGAGTGAGAATACAAAAAATCCGGCTGCGGAGGAGTTTCTGCCTGTCTGCAAAGCCGATATGCTTGCCAGGGGATGGCGGGACGTGGATTTCGTGCTGGTAACGGGGGACGCCTATGTGGACCACCCCAGCTTCGGCGCGGCCATTATTTCGCGTCTGCTGGAGGCCGAGGGTTACCGCGTGGGCGTTCTTTCCCAGCCGGATTTCACCACCTGCGAAAGCATGAAGGAGTTCGGCCGTCCCCGCTACGGGTTTTTCATCGGCGGCGGCAATGTGGACAGTATGGTGGCGCACTATTCGGTGGCAAAGATCCGCCGCGCCCAGGACGAATACACACCGGGCGGTGCGGCAGGCAAGCGGCCGGACCGCAGCGCCACCGTTTACACGCAGCTGGCAAAGCAGGCTTACCCGGATCTTCCGGTCATTCTGGGAGGGTTGGAGGCGTCGCTTCGCCGCTTTGCCCACTACGACTATTGGCTGGATGATGTGCTGCCCAGCATCGTCGAGAGCAGCGGGGCGGATATCGTTTCCTTCGGCATGGGGGAACGCCAGACGGCGGAGATTGCACGGAGACTGGCGGCCGGGGAGCCGGTGGAGGAGATCACCGGCGTTGCGGGGACCTGTTATCTGACGGATTTCGCCGGTCTGCCCGCGTCTTATGTGGAGTGCGCCTCTTTTGCCAAAGTGCGCGCGGACAAGACGGCATATGCCAGAGCCTGCCGCATCCAGATGGACAACCAGGACGTTGTCTCGGGCAAGCCCGTGGTGCAAAAACAATCGGAGCGGTATCTGGTGCAGAACATCCCGGCGGTGCCGCTCACCCGGCGGGAGCTGGACGCCGTGTATGCGCTTCCCTTTACGCGGCGCTATCATCCCTCCTACGAAGCGCTGGGCGGCGTGCCTGCCATTGAAGAGGTGGAATTTTCCATCATCCATAACCGCGGCTGCTTCGGCGGCTGTAATTTCTGCGCCATCCAGCTCCATCAGGGGCGCAGGGTCACCTCGCGCAGCGCGGACAGCGTGGTGCGCGAGGCCGAGGCCATGACGCATGCGCCGGGTTTCAAGGGGTACATTCATGACGTGGGCGGCCCCACTGCAAACTTCCGCCTGCCCAGCTGCAAAGAGCAGATGAAAAACGGGATGTGCGCGGGCGGCAAGCACTGCCTGGCGCCGCAGCCCTGCGGCAAGATCATCGTGGACCACAGGGAATATCTGGGCATCCTGCGCAGGCTGCGCGCACTGCCGGGTGTGAAAAAGGTGTTCATCCGCAGCGGCATCCGCTATGATTACCTCATTCGCGATAAAGACGAGAGCTTTTTCAAAGAGCTGGTGGAGCATCATGTGAGCGGGCAGCTGAAGGTGGCGCCCGAGCACTGCGCGCCGGATACGCTGCGTTATATGGGAAAGCCGCCCATCGAGGTGTACAACAAATTTTCCAAGCGGTTCTATGAGCTGACGAAGCAGGCGGGAAAGAAACAATATCTGGTGCCCTACCTGATGAGCAGCCATCCGGGAAGTACACTGCGGGACGCGGTGACGCTGGCTGAATATCTGTATAAAAACAACATCAGGCCCGAGCAGGTGCAGGATTTTTATCCCACGCCGGGCACGGTGTCCACCTGCATGTTCTACACCGGGCTGGACCCGTACACGCTCAAGCCGGTGTATGTGGCGAAAACGCCGGAGGAAAAAGCCATGCAGCGCGCGCTGCTGCAATATTACGAGCCGAAGAACACGCCGCGGGTGCGCAAGGCGCTGCAGCTGGCTCATCGGGAGGACCTGATCCCGCTTTTGTGCGGCGGACGCGGGGCTGGGAAGAGCGCGGGCACACGGCCGTGCAGCGCGGCGCGCCCGCAGCCGGCGGGCGGCGTGCAGCGGCATGGCGGCGGCACAAACGGTGCGCGCACGGCAGGCAGACCAGATAAAGGAGCAGGCACATGGCGGCAAGCAGGAGAAAGAAAAAACAGCGGAAGGAAAAATTTGAAAAAGCGCTGACGGCGGTGCTGTGCGGCATTGTCGCGGCGCTGGTGCTGTTGGCAGCCGTTATCAGCCTCAGTGAGGAAAACGGCGGTGCGCTGCCCACCTGGCAGCAGCTGTACAGCTGGTTCGGCGTAGCAGCGCCCGTGCCGCATCTGCCGGAGGAAGCGGCGGGCGCGGCTACAAAAGTACATTTTATCGACGTGGGGCAGGGAGACGCTGTTCTGCTGGAACAGAACGGCGCATTCGCACTCATCGACGCAGGCGAGCGGGAAGCGGCGGACGGGCTGGTGGCGTACTTGCAGGCCGCAGGCGTTGCAAAGCTGGACCTGCTGGTGATGACGCATCCCCATGCGGACCATATAGGCGGCATGCAGGCCGTGCTGGATGCGTTCCCTGTGGACAGGGCCGTGCTGCCGGATTTTGCAAAAGCGCCGATGCCCACTACATCCACCTTCCTGAATCTGCTGGACGCCATCCGGGAAAAGCAGATCCCCACTGTGACGGCCCGCGCGGGAGATGTGTTCCCGCTGGGAGAAGGGACGCTCACGGTGCTGGGCGACGGTGTGGCCGCGGAAAATCTCAACGATATCTCTCTGGTGACGCTGTTTGAGGCGCCGGGCCTGCGCTGCCTGTCCAGCGGCGACGGCGAAAAGGCCGTGGAGGACGCGGTGCTGGCAAGCGGCGCGGATGTACATGCGGATGTTTTCAAAGCGGCGCATCACGGCTCGTCCACGTCCAATACCCAGGCATTTCTGGATGCGGTGCGCCCGCAGGCCGTTGTGGTCTCCTGCGGCGCGGGCAATTCCTACGGACATCCCCACAGCGAGGCGCTGGCCGCGTTTGCAAATGTGGGGGCGCAGGTCTACCGTACCGATACGGAGGGAACAATCATTGCGTATGTAGACAAGGCGGGGGTCTTGCAGATGGCCGTAAGCAGACAGGAGGCGGCGTGATGTATTATTCTGTGGACGCGTTGGAAAACGGAACGGCGCGTCTGGTGGATGACGCGGGCGGCAGTGCGTTCGTGCCTGCGGCAGACCTGCCGCCCGGTGCGGCGCAGGGGGATGTGCTGGAGCACAGGGACGGCGTATGGAGTGCCGCGCCCGAGGAAACAAAGCGGCGCAAAGCGCGCGCCGCGCTGCTTTTGCAGCAGATATTGGAGCGTGAAAACGCCCCGGGCAATGGAGGCTCTGAATGAAAATTGTTTTGGTGATCGACCAGTTCGACGATTCAAACAACGGCACCACTGTGACGGCGCGGCGCTTTGCGGGCCAGCTGCGCAGGCGCGGGCACGAGGTTGTCATTCTTGCGGGCGGCGCGCCGTGCGAGGGCAAGATATGCGCTCCGGTGCACCGTATCCCGGTGTTCCAGAAGCTCATCGAAAGCCAGGGCATGTGCTTTGCGAAGCCCGATGAAGAGGCATATTACACGGCCTTCAAGGACGCCGATATCGTGCACTTTTATATGCCGTTCCGCTTTTGCCGCAGGGGGGAGGAACTGGCCCGCCAGATGGGCATTCCCACAGTGGCGGCCTTTCACGTGCAGCCGGAGAATATCACCTCCAGCATTTTTTTGGGCAAAAACAGGCGCGTGAATGATTTCCTGTACTGGTGGTTCTACAAGGTGTTTTACAACCGGTTCGACCATATCCACTGTCCCAGCGCTTTTATCGCCCGGCAGCTGGAGAGCCATGGCTACGGCGCGAAGCTGTGGGTCATCTCCAACGGTGTTGCGGACGCGTTTCGTCCCGCGCAGGTGCCGCGCGCACCGGAGCTGGAGGGAAGGTTCACGATTTTGATGATCGGCCGCCTTTCCGGCGAAAAACGGCAGGATCTGATCATAGAGGCTGCGAAACGCAGCAAATATGCAGACAGGCTCCAGCTGGTATTTGCGGGCAAGGGCCCTAAGGAAAAGGCATACCGCAAGCTTGCCGCGGGGCTGGCGCATCCGCCCGTGTTCGGCTTCTACGGCCAGGACGAGCTGCGCCGGCTCATCAATATGTGCGACCTTTACGTCCATGCCTCCGACGCCGAGATCGAGGGTATCAGCTGTATGGAGGCGCTGGCCTGCGGGCTGGTGCCGGTCATCTCGGATTCGCCGCTTTCCGCCACCGGCCAGTTCGCGCTGTGCGCGGAGAGCCTGTTCCGTGCGGGCGACGCGGATGATCTTGCGCGCAGGATCGATTACTGGGTGGAGCATCCGGAGGAAAAACGCGCTTATGCCGAACAGTACGCGCTCCGGCAGGATGAGAATCGTGTGGAAGCCTGTGTGGCCCGCGCCGAGGAGATGTACGCCTCGGCGATCCGGGACAAGCGGCGCAAAGGCTACCGCAAGGTGCCCCTCAGCCGCTGGCGGCGCTGCACAAGCCCCAGCTGCGAGGCTATCCGGCGCAATTTCTGTCAGGGCGGTACAGTGCGCACGCTGTTGTTCTGGCTGTTCACCACGCTGCTTTCTCCCATCCTGTGGCTGCTGGACCGCCTTTGGCTGGGCGCCAGGATCGAAGGCCGGGAAAATCTCGACGCCGTGCAGGGCGGTGCGGTCAGCATAATGAACCATGTTCATCCGCTGGATTGCACCATGGCAAAGGTGGCGCTGTTTCCCTACAGGCTGTGGTTTATCAGTTTGGCGTCCAACCTGCAAAAGCCATTTACAGGCTGGCTCATCCGCTTCTGCGGAGGCGTGCCGCTGCCGGATGATATCCACGGAATGGCGGCGCTGGAGCGCGGCATGGAAGCGCGTATCCGCGGCGGCGCTTTCGTGCATTTTTACCCGGAGGGCATGCTGGTGCCGTACCATGAAGGCCTGCGGGCGTTCCATCCGGGTGCGTTTACCACCGCGGTGCGTGCAGGCTGTCCGGTGGTGCCCATGATGCTGTGCCGGCGTCCGGCCCGTGGCCTTTGGGCGTGGCGCAAAAAGCCCTGTTTTACGCTGCGCATCGGCGCGCCGCTGTACGCGGATGCATCGCTGCCGAAAAAACAGGCCGCGCGGGATCTGCAGCTGCGGGCCGAAGCAGCTATGCTTGCTTTGGAACGCGGCGAAACGCCTCCTTTGGCCGTAGGGGAACCTGCGTTGGACGCGGAATGAAGTGAAGCGGCCGGATGGCGGTTTCGGGCATGCGGGCTGTCCCGGGGCTGTAGACATCAGGAAAAGGTTTTATTTGCAGCGCTGGAAAATCAAGCGTCCGGCTGCTTTGGCGGTGTTCCGTCAAAGCAGCCGGACGCTTTTCGTTTTTTGTTTTTACAGTGGGGCTTACGAGAGCCTTGCACCTCCCGGATACAGAGCGGACGCATCCGGCGGCGCTTCGCTGAGCACGACTGCACGGCGTTCCATTTCCGCGTAGCGCAGCAGGAAGGTGCCGCATTCGATCTGCAGCGCGCCGTATAACGGATCGCGGATATAAAAATAGTCCGCGTCGTAGCCGCATACCACAAGACAGTGCAGGTTTTTGTAGGGATGGTAGACGGAGCTGTCTGAATACAGCCGCCAGGAATAATCGCTGTACACCAAGGGCTCAAAGCCGATGGTCGCCCAGACCACCACCGGCCGTCCCTGAGCGATGCTCCTTCGGAGCACGTAACCGTCCGCGCCGCTGATATCCACCGCGCGCAGCGTGCTGTCCTGTTCCGCAAGATAACGGTTTGCTCCTTCGGCCACGGCAGGGGCCAGGCAGTAAAAGCCGAACAGCGCCGGATCGCCTGCGTAGGCGGAGGCAGGGTCCGGCCCGTAGGTGGAAAACCAGGTGTAGGTGAAGTCCGAGCGGGGGATATAATCGTATGCAACGGAGAGCTTATCGGCGGCAAATCCATAATATTGCAGCAGCATTGTCAGCGCGGTGGCTTCGCAGCCGTTGGGCATTTCGGGCCACTGGTAAACAACGGGGACGTCCAGCAGAACGGCCTCCGGCAGAGGCGGACCCAGAGATTCTTTCCAGGCGCGCAATGCTCCTGCGAAGGAATATCCCGTCGCGGCATAAGCGGCGGCGGGCAGGGGGCGGGGACGAAACCCGGCGCCGAACAGCACGGCACAGGCCAGTATGAGCAGAATGGATTTTATTCCGGCGCGCATGCCGCGCACCCTCCTTTCCGTGGCCGTCCGTCCGCCGCAGTGCGGCGCGGGGGCCTTCCTTTTAACATAATACAAAAAACGGCGACACACAAGCAAGCGCGGGGGATTTCCACATTTTTTCACAGATCTTCAGTATTCACGGGCACAGAAAAGCCCCGCCCGAAATGCGCGGGACGGGGCTGCGGCATTTTGATTGAAAACGGCGGCGCTCATTCGGCCAGAGCTGCGGCGCAGCGCGTGCCGTCGAACGCGCCCAGCACCGCGTGCACGATGCCGCCCTGTCTGTGCCCGGGGGCCTTCAGCAGGACGGGGACATACTCCCGGGTGTACCCGGTGAACAGCGTGTTGTTCACCGGCTTTTCCAGCAGCACCTCGACAGGGCGTCCCGCCATTCCGGCGATGACCCGGGCGCGCACAGCGTCCGCCTCGGCCTGCAGCCGGTGGCTGCGGCGCGCTTTTTCTGCTTCGTCTATCTGGTCCGGCATATCGTAAGCGGGCGTGCCGGCCCGGCGGGAAAAACTGAACACATGCACCTTCAAAAAGCCGATCTCACGGACAAAGGCCGCGCTCTCCTCAAAATCCGTCTCGGTCTCGCCGGGGAATCCCACGATGACGTCCGTGGTGAAAGACGCGCCCGGGAACGCGGCCCGCAGCTTTTCCACCACTGCGCGGTAGCCCGCGGTGTCGTAAATGCGGCGCATGCGCCGCAGCGTGGCGTCGCAGCCGCTTTGCAGCGAAAGGTGGAATTGAGGGCACAAAGCCGGAACGCGTGCCATGCGGGCGATCATTTCTTCCGTCATAAGGTCAGGCTCCAGGCTCCCCAGGCGAATGCGGCGGATGCCCGGCACCTGCGCCGCCTTTTCCACGATCTCGGCCAGGTCTGTTCCGGTGTCCCGGCCGTAGCTGGAGAGGTTGATGCCGGAAAACACCACTTCGGCGTATCCGCCCTTTGCCAGTGCGGCCAGCTCGCCGAGGATGCTTTCCTCGGCGCGGCTGCGCACGCTGCCCCGGGCGCGCGGAATGACACAGTAGGCACAGCGCCGGTTGCAGCCGTCCTCTATTTTCATGAAGGCACGGGTATGCCCCTCCAGACGTTCCATGGGAAGCTCCTCGAAGCGTTCGGATTTTTCATGGGGCGCAATGTCCACAATACGGCCGCCCTCCTGCAAAAAGCGCAGCACGTTGTCCAGCACGCGGCGGCGCGCGCCGGAGCCTGTGATGATGTCCGCTTCTTCCACAGCCAGCGCTTCCCCGGGAAAGGCCTGAGGAAAGCAACCCGTCAGCACGGTCACCGCGCCGGGGTTCCGCCGCTTGGCGCGGCGCAGCCACTGGCGGCTTTTTTTGTCGCCGCCCGCCGTCACGGTGCAGCTGTTCACGATGTACACGTCCGCTTCCCCGCCGTCCGGCGCGGGCTCGAAGCCGTTTTCATAAAAAAGCTGGGCCAGCGCGCCCGTTTCGTTCTGGTTCACCTTGCAGCCCAGCGTATAAAATGCAACCTTCAAAATTTCACCTCAGATCAGGCCGCGTCCGAAACGCAGGGCGGTTTCCCGGCGTTTTGGAGCGGCGGTCATGAAGCTATTATACAAAAACCGCGCCGAAATCACAAGAGCAGTGCGGACATCCACGCATGCGGGGCGCGCATGTTTCATATAGATGATTGAAAGACCGCGAAACTGAGGAGGATGGTTATGATGGAACGGAAAAATGGGATGCGGCTGCCGGCAGTCGTTTTGCTGGCCGCGCTTGCCTTTTCGTGCTTTGCCCCTGCGGCGCTGGCCACAGCGGAGGAGCCGCCCGAGGATCTGCCCGCAGCAGTATCCGCGCAGGACGGCGCACAGGAGGAAACAACGCTGCCCGGCGCAGACGCCGCACAACAGGACAGCGCCGCGGGGACGGGCGCGGCCAACCCGCACGAGACCATTGCCACGTCGGTGCAGGAAAACCCGCGCTTTGCAAAACCGCAGTTGGATATCCCGTGCCGCAACGCGATCCTCATTTCCATCGACACCGGCGACATCCTGTATGAAAAAGAGCCGGACGCCGAGGTGCCCATGGCGTCTATCACCAAGATCATGACGCTGCTGCTCACACTGGAGGCGGTGGAGGCGGGGAAGATTTCCATGACGGATATCGTGCCCATCAGTGAGCATGCTTTTAATATGGGCGGCAGCCAGATCTGGCTGGAGCCGGGCGAGCAATTCACTCTGGATGAGCTTATCAAGGCCATCTGCGTGTGCAGCGCCAACGACGCGGCCGTTGCCGTGGCGGAATTTGTGGGCGGCTCCGAGCCGGTGTTCGCCGAAATGATGAACGCCCGCGCGGCGGAGCTGGGCATGACGCATACCCGTTTTGTAAACGCCTGCGGCCTCGACGCCGAGGGGCATTATTCCAGCGCGCGGGACGTGGCCGTCATGTCTCTGGCGCTGCTGCGCCATCCCAAAATACTGGAATATTCCGGAATCTGGATGGATACGCTGCGGGGCGGCGAGACGCAGCTCACCAACACCAACAAAATGCTCAAGAGCTATGCGGGGATCACAGGCCTCAAAACGGGCACCACCAACGGCGCGGGCGTGTGCATCTCGGCCAGCGCGGTACGGGGCGGTATGGGCCTGCTGGCCGTGGTGCTGGGCTCTCCCTCCAGCAAGGAGCGTTTTGCATCCGCCACGGCAATGCTGGATTATGGCTTCGCCACGTTTGAAGCCGGCGCATTTCCCCAGATCGCCGGGCGTGCGGACACGCTGCGTGTGACGGGCGGCGTGGAACAGCAGGTGGCGCTGGATTACACCGTGCCGGAAAAGATGCTGCTGAAAAAAGGCGAGGGCCAGACGCTGACGGCGGCCGTTGTGCTTCCGGAAAAGCTGGACGCACCTGTGGCGGCAGGCACGCAGGTGGCTTCCGTAACGCTGAAGGCGGGGGAAGAAATACTGGGTGAATATCCCGTCACCACCCGCAGCGAAGTACCGCAGATGGACTGGGGCACGGCCTTGTCACTTCTTACAAAAGCGCTGTTTACATTGTAGAAAATACACAATATCGGCTTGACACCCGCCGCCCTATCCTATATATTTAGTATATATCAAACGAATGGTTGGAGGCGCTTTCAATGAGTGTCAAAATGAATGGCAGACACCTTGCAAAATTCGTCGCGGACGATGAATTCGACGCGATTTTCCCGCAGGTCAGCCTGGCACACGAAACGTTGCACGGCAAGACCGGCCCCGGCAGCGATTTTCTGGGCTGGGTGGATCTGCCGGTGGATTATGATAAAGAAGAATTCGCCCGCATCAAAAAGGCTGCGGCAAAGATCCAGTCCGACAGCGACGTGCTCGTCGTCATCGGAATCGGCGGCAGCTATCTGGGCGCCCGCGCCGCCATTGAAGCGCTGAAGGGAACGCTTTACAACAACACCTGCAAGGGAACGCCGCAGATTTTTTATGTGGGCAATTCCATCAGCCCCGCCTATCTGCAGAGCGTGCTGGATGCCTGCGAAGGCAAGGATATTTCCGTGAACGTCATTTCCAAATCCGGCACCACGACCGAGCCGGCGCTGGCGTTCCGCATCTTCAAGGCCCTGCTGGAGAAAAAGTACGGTAAGGACGGAGCGAAAGGCCGTATCTACGCCACAACGGACAAGGCGCGCGGCACGCTGAAAGAACTTTCCGCAGACGAGGGCTACGAAACATTCGTTGTGCCGGACGATGTGGGCGGCCGCTATTCGGTGCTGACGGCTGTAGGCCTGCTGCCCATCGCCGCCGCGGGCTGCGACATCGACGCGCTGATGGCGGGCGCCGCCAAAGCACGGGAGGAACTGGCCGTGTGCAGCACGCAGAATGAGTGCTACCGCTATGCTGCGGCGCGCAATATCCTGTACCGCAAGGGAAAGAGCGTGGAACTGATGGCTTGCTATGAGCCGAACTTCACGATGATGAACGAGTGGTACAAACAGCTTTTCGGCGAGAGCGAGGGCAAGGACCAGAAGGGCCTGTTCCCCGCCAGCGTTATTTTTTCCACCGATCTGCATTCCATGGGTCAGTTCGTGCAGGACGGCGCGCGCATCATGTTCGAGACGGTGGTGGATATCAAACAGCCTCAGCGCGATTTGTACATTGAAAAAAGCGCAGACAACTTCGACGGCCTGGATTTCCTGGCCGGGCAGGATATGAGCGTGGTGAACCGCAAGGCGATGGAGGGCACCATTCTGGCCCACACCGACGGCGGCGTGCCCAACATCATTCTGGAGGTCGACAGCCTGACGGAGGCCGACCTTGGCTATCTGATTTATTTCTTTGAGAAAGCCTGCGCCATCAGCGGTTATATGCTTGGGGTAAACCCCTTTAACCAGCCCGGCGTGGAAAGCTACAAGAAAAACATGTTCGCCCTGCTCGGCAAACCCGGCTACGAGGCCCAGAAAGCAGAGCTTGAGGCGAAACTTCGTTAATCACACCGGACGGTGTTAAAATAAAGGAGGCTATTCCTATGATTCAATTGATTGTTGGTGGCAAAGGCTCCGGCAAAACGAAAAAGATGATCGACATGATCAACGATTCCGCGAAAACCACCCCCGGCAATATTGTATGCATTGAAAAATCCATGAAGCTCACGTATGATATTGACCACGCGGCGCGCCTGATCGACGTTGACGAGTATAAAATTTCCGGTTACGACATGCTGTACGGCTTTATCGCCGGCATCCTGGCAGGCAACTACGACATCGTGGAGGTCTACCTGGACGGCGTGCTGAAGCTGGGCAACCACGATCTGGATGGCCTCGGCAAGCTGCTGGACGAACTGAACGTGCTTGCGGGCGACGGTGTAAAAGTCGTTGTCACCGTGTCGGCGGACATGGACGTCCTGCCTGAGAGCGTCAAAAAATACGCATAAGAACAAACGCCATCAAGGGCAGGGGGCGCGGCAGGCCGCGCCCCCTGTTCCTGTGAGATTCGACGCAAGTTTTTGTGCAAATGGTCTTGACAAGCCCCCATATTATGGGTATAATAACTAGGCGACCTTTGAGGAGGCTCATCATGCTGCTTGACATCAAAAAGATTTTCGGTACGTATGACGAGCCTGTCACCGCAGCGCTGGAACTGGATCTCTCCGAAGAAGATTTCCCGGGATATACAGTGCCGGGCACGGTGGAGGCGCGCATCACTGCAACGCTTCAGGGGCGGATGCTTGAGATCGCGCTGGATATCACCGCGGATGTGGCGTTTGCCTGTGCGCGGTGTCTGGAGGAACGTACGCGGCGGTTCCATGTCATAAAGACATATTGCGTGCGCGAGGCGGATCTGAGCGACCCGGATGCGGAGCTTAGCTTTACGCCCGACGGCAAGCTGGACGTAAGAGAGCTTGCGTACACCGAGCTTGTGCTCGAAGTGCCCACCGTGCTGCTTTGCAGCGACGATTGTGCAGGGCTGTGCCCGGTTTGCGGCAACCGAAAACCATGCTCTTGCAGGCATGAAACCAGCGGTTCCGTGGACGAAAGGCTTTCTATATTGAAACAACTGCTCAACGATTAGATTCACATCATGAGGAGGTGCTTATAGTGGCAGTACCCAAGAGAAAGGTTTCCAAGGCAAGACGTGATAAACGGCGCTCCTCTGTGTGGAAGCTTACCGCCCCCACGCTGACAAAGTGCACGCAGTGCGGCGAATACAAACTTCCCCACCAGGTATGCGGCAATTGCGGCTACTACAAGGGCAAGGAAATCGTCAAAAAGGAAGCGTAATCAGCTTCCCGCAAAAGGAGAGGGAGCGATCCTTCTCCTTTTTATTTTTGCCGCAGAAGGAGGCGGGCACATGGCGGTAAAGATCACGGGCGCGGACAGGGGTACCCCTGCAGAGCAGGCGGGCCTTGCCGGTGCCACGCTGCTGTCCATCGACGGCAACGAGATCAACGATATGCTGGACTATGAGTTCTTTTCCTCCGGCCCGAAGCTGGAGCTGGCCCTGGTGCGGGGCGCGAAGCTGGAATATGTTTGTGTGGAAAAGGATGAGTATGCGCCGTTAGGGTGCACTTTCGAGAGCTACCTCATCGACAAAAAGCACTCCTGCCGCAACAAATGCATGTTCTGCTTCATCGACCAGCTCCCCAGCGGCCTGCGGGAGACGCTGTATTTCAAGGACGATGACGAGCGTCTGTCTTTTCTGTTCGGCAATTATATCACGCTGACGAACCTGAACGCCCACGAAGTGGAGCGTATCAAAAAAATGCACATCTCGCCCATCAACATTTCCGTGCATACCGTGGAACCGGAGCTGCGTGTGAAAATGATGACGAACAGGCACGCGGGCGAGGTGCTGAAATACATCGACGAGTTTGCCGGAGCGGGCATTGAGATGAACTGCCAGCTTGTGATGTGCCGCGGCGTCAACGATGGCGGGCACCTGCGCAAAAGCCTGGAAAAGCTGGGCGGCCTGTACCCGGCGGTGCGCAGCATCGCGGCCGTGCCCACGGGCCTGACACGCTACCGCGACGGCCTGTATCCGTTGGAGCCGTACGACAGGGAGAGCGCCTGTGAGGTGCTGGATATCCTTGAAGAGTACGGTGAAAAATATAAGCGGCAGTACGGCGTGCGCGTGGTGTATCCCGGCGATGAATGGTTTCTGTTGGCGGGCAGGCCCATCCCGCCGGATGAATATTACGATGATTATGTACAGATGGAGAATGGCGTAGGCATGTGGCGCTTGCTGCACGATGAGTTCATGAACGCGCTGCCGGACCAAAAGCATACGCTGCTGCCGCGCGCCATCGATGTGGCCACGGGTACGCTGGCGTATCCGCTCATCCGCATGCTGGCGGATACGCTCCAGAGCCTGCACCGCAACGTAAAGGTGACGGTCCACTGCATCCGGAACGATTTTTTCGGCGGGAACGTCAGCGTTGCGGGCCTCATCACCGGCACAGACCTGATCGCACAGCTGAAAGGGAAGCTGCGCAGCCATACGCTGGGCATCCCCGAGGTGATGCTGCGGGAGGAAAAGGACAAATTCCTGGACGACGTTACTGTCAAGCAGCTGGAAAAGGTGTTGGGCGTGCGCGTGCGCATCCTGCCGCAGAACGGCGGGGAGCTGCTGAAAGCCCTGCTGAAGTGAGAAAACTGCGGAAGCCTGATACAAAAGAAAGGAAGACCTATGGGAAAACCCATCGTAGCCATCGTGGGGCGGCCGAATGTCGGCAAATCCACATTGTTCAATAAGCTGGTAGGCCAGAGGCTGGCAATTGTCGAAGACACTCCCGGCGTCACGCGGGACCGCCTGTACGGCAACTGCGAATGGCAGGACCACCGTTTTCTTCTCATCGATACCGGCGGCATCGAGCCAAAAGCGGACGACGTGCTGCTGCGTCATATGCGCGGGCAGGCGCAGCTCGCCATCGATACTGCGGACGCCATCCTGTTTGTGACGGACATCCGCAGCGGCGTCACCGCGCAGGATCAGGACATCGCGGCCATGCTCATGCGCAGCGGCAAGCCTGTGTTCCTTGTGGTAAACAAGGTAGACGGTGTGGGCGAGCCGCCCATGGAACTGTATGACTTTTATTCGTTGGGCATCGGCGAACCGTATCCGGTTTCCTCGGTGCACGGCCACGGCACGGGCGACCTGCTGGAAGCGGTGTGCGCCTGCCTGCCTGAAAATGAAGATGGAGAGGATGAGGACGAGCGCATCGGTGTGGCGGTCATCGGCCGCCCCAACGTAGGCAAGTCCAGCCTGGTCAACCATATCCTGGGCGAGGAACGCATGATCGTCGCCAACGAGGCGGGCACCACCCGGGACGCGGTGGACAGTGATGTGGACAACCGGTACGGCAAATTTACGTTTATCGACACTGCCGGCCTGCGCAAACGCGGCAAAGTGGAGGACGGCGTGGAGCGGTACAGCGTGCTGCGCAGTCTGGCGGCCGTGGAGCGCGCCAAGGTGTGTGTCATCATGATCGACGCCACAGAGGGCTTTACCGAGCAGGATTCCAAGGTGGCGGGCTTCGCCCACGAGCAGGGCAAGGCGTGCATCATTGCCGTCAACAAATGGGACGCGGTGGAGAAAGACGATAAGACCATGGATGTACAGCGCAAAAAGCTGATGAACGATTTCAGCTTTATGTCTTACGCACCCATCATCTTCATTTCGGCAAAAACGGGCCAGCGTGTGGACCGTTTGTTCGAGCTGATCAAGTTTGTGGACAGCCAGAACGCCATGCGCGTGACCACGGGCATGCTGAACGATCTGTTGGCCCGGGCTACGGCGCGCGTGCAGCCGCCCAGCGACAAAGGCAAACGCCTGAAGATCTACTACATGACCCAGATCGCCACGCGCCCGCCCACGTTCGTCTGCTTCTGCAACTCCAAGCAGCTGTTCCATTTTTCTTACGCGCGTTATATCGAGAATCAGATCCGCGAGACCTTCGGCCTGGAGGGGACGCCCGTGCGCATCGTTATCCGCGAGCGCGGGGAAAAGGTGTAGCTGCCCGTACAGGGCCGGAAGAGCGTGCCGCGCGGCACGCCGGAACAAAGGCGGCGGGCGGTGTGCCCGGCGCTGAATACAGGAGGGATTACCGATGCTGCAAACCGTGCTGTGCGGCGCGGCATGTGCTGCCGCCGCGTATCTGCTTGGCTCTCTGAGCTTTTCCATCATCGTGACAAGGCTTTTGTATCACAAGGACATCCGCACCTTCGGCTCCGGCAACGCGGGTATGACCAATGTGCTGCGCACCTTTGGAAAAGGCGCGGCGGCGCTCACCATTGTGGGCGATATCGGAAAAGGTATCCTGGCGGTGCTGCTGGCGAAATGGGCGTTCGGTGCGTTTACGGCGGCAGACCCTATCTACGGTGCCTATATCGCGGCGTTTTGTGCGGTTCTGGGGCATGTGTACCCGGTATATTTCGGCTTCAAGGGCGGCAAGGCTGTGTCTGTGGCCACGGGCACGATCATTGCCATCAAGCCGGTGCTTATTTTGCCTTTGTTGGCGGTGTTTTTTATCGTGTTCCTGTGCAGCAAAATGGTTTCTCTGGCAAGCATCTGCTGCGCGGCGGCGTATCCCGCCGTTACATTTCTGTACTTTCATTTTGTGGCTGGGCGCGACGTCGTGCTTACCACTTGCTGCGCGGCGGTCATCGGCGGATTGGTTATATGGCTGCACCGGAGCAATATCCAGCGCATTAAAAACGGGACGGAATACAAGTTCGGGCGGAAGAAAAAATAAAGACGGGCTTTTGTCATCCGGCAGATTCACTGCAGGAGCTTGGCAACGCTGATTTTATAAGACGATCAAAGCGCACAGACGGAGTTTTCCGTCTGTGCGCTTTGATTCAGACTGTCGAAAAAGGCAAAGAAGAAAAAGAAGAGTCCGGGGAAAAAGCTTGAAAAAGGGGTGGTGAACCCCTTTTTCATTTAAAATGACCCCGCGCCGTGCGCGGCGAACGGGGCCAAAGGCCCTGTTCGTAGGCAGCTTGGCGCAAAAGCGAAGCTTTTTCGGCAAGCTGGATTAAAGCGCACAGACGGAGTTTTCCGTCTGTGCGCTTTGATTTTACAAAAGGGTACAGGTGTTGTATAGTAAACGGTAGAGCAATATCGGAGAAAAGCGATAGGGAAAATTATAGGAAACGGGGATAGTCAAAGATGAGCGGAAAGCTTAGAATCGGAATTATCGGCTGCGGGGACTTTTTGCGGTTGCGCGCTGCCGATTTGCTCAGCAGCCGGCAAGTCGAGGTGAAGCTGTTGTATTCTCCGGTGAACAGCGCAAATGCGGAACGGTATGCGGAGATTTTCGGCGCGAAGGCGGCAGACAGCCCGGAGGCGATTATAAACGATCCGGAGATAGATGTAGTGTGTGTTTGTGCCGCCGTTTGTACGGAAAGAATATGTTCTGGCGGCGGCGAAAGCCGGAAAGCAGATCGTTGCCACAAAACCGTTGGCTGCGGACCTTTCAGACGCACGGGAAATGACCGAGGCGGTGGAGCAGGCGGGGGTGCGGTGTGGTGTGATTTATCGCAGAACCAATAATCCGGTTATTGAAGCTTATAAAGAAATATTTTCAGGAGGAGAATTCGGTAAGCTGGCGCTTTACAAGCAGGATTGGCTCCACCACTATCCTACGTGGAACCGCTGGGCCACGGACCCCCAAAAAAATGGTGGCCCATTCATGGACGCTATGCTGCATAATTTGAATGCGGCGCGCTATTTGATGGGCCGGAGGGTTGTGGGAAGGGCCTTCTTTTCAGATGACCACACACACTCGCTTGCATGTGATGATATACAGTTTTTAAAGGTGGATTTTGAGCAGGGGGCTTCGGCGCATCTTTTCATCACATGGGCAGCGGAGCTTGCTGTATATGACAGCGCAAAAAACGACAGGGAACACATTGATCAGTGCTTTATGGTCACTGACCAAGGGTGGCTGTTCCGGAATGAAATACGAGAGGGGAAAGCTGTAATTACGGCGACGCGAAACGGCTTGGAAAAAGACTTCCCGGTCATACCGTTTGAAGAAACATTTTTTGACCGTTATGCCAAAGAGATTAAAAACAGAGATATGCTCCCCGCAGACCTGCCGGATATCTGCGAGGCATATGAAGATTTAAGGATTTTACTGGAGAATTGAAAGAGCAGGAGTACACGGTACAGTTTAGCGCTGGGGAAACATATGGTATAATAACCTCAAAGCTGCCGCTTGCGCGGCCGCGCGTGTGCAAGGCACACGCCCCTGTGCTGGCGCATAGAGCTTTGAAAACATTGAACCATGCAAAACCACAGCAGGTGCGGTTTTGTTGAGGCCGCTTTGCGGCGTCATGGTATAACAAAAAATACCCCGCACACGGATGTGTGCGGGGTGCAGTTGTTCGCTATCAGACAGCGCGGGTAACTTTACCCGAACGCAGGCAGCGGGTGCAGGCGTGGATATAACGGGGAGAACCGTCAACCACAGCTTTCACTCTTTTTACGTTGGGCTTCCAAGCTCTGTTTGCACGTCTGTGCGAGTGGGACACCTTGATACCAAAGGTCACGCCTTTCCCACAGCAATCACATTTTGCCATTTACTGCACCTCCTCTTTTCAAGTCGCTAGAATATAATATCAAATAATCCGGCAAAAAGCAAGTTTTTTTCAAAAATAAATCAGAGATATTTTAAACAGCCGGTTTTCGTAAAATGAAAGGCCGCGCGCGGAAAAGCACAAACTCACTCGTTGTAATAAAGAGCCCAGCCGACACCGAACTTATCTTCGACAAGGCCCGATCTAGCCGCCCAGGGAAACGGCCCTTCCAGTGAATGGCTTTTGCTTTCCTGTGTTAATATGCCGTACGCTCTGCAAAATTCATTTTCATCCGTAAAACGAATCTCGCAGCATATGGAATTCCCGCTGCCGGGCGCTACACCGGGCCCGATAAGGTTCTCAACGCCGTAAATATCCATCATGATATGGATGTCATTGCTATCCGGAGGAGTACCTTCATAGGTTTTTCGGGCATGGAAAGCGTTTTGGTAGAATTGAAACATCGCGATTCACTCTTCATTTGTGAAATCAAGATTGAAAGACAGCGTGAATTTTGCGCATTTTGACATTGCTTTTCCTCCTTTGTCAGGTCAAGCCTGGTTTGGCGGGAGCGGGCGAATTCGTAAAATAAGTATACCGCCCGCCGTTCTTCGCTGCAAGGGACGGGCCGAAGATGTTTCGGTTTCGATGGAAAGGCGATATCTCATGAACCGGGAATGCAGACGGCGTCTGCGTACTTGTGTTCCCATCGGAAAAATGGTATCATATAATATCCGTTGGATAAAGTTTACGCCGCAGAACGCGCCTGCTGTGCGCCGCGGCCGGAAGGGGAGAGACATCGCGTGAATTGGGACCTGCTTGCCACCTATGTGGCCCGCGCTGTCGCGCTGCTCACCGCGATCCCCGTGCATGAATCCGCCCATGCGTGGGCGTCGGACAAGCTGGGAGACCCTACAGCCAAGCGCTATGGCCGTTTGTCGCTGAACCCGCTGCGCCATTTTGATTTTCTGGGTGCGCTTTGCATGATCTTTGTCGGCTTCGGCTGGGCCAAGCCCGTGCCTATCGCGGCGGCAACGAATTTCCGGCATCCCCGCAGGGATATGGCGCTCTCCGCTGCCGCAGGCCCGGCATCGAATCTGCTGCTGGCCTTTTTGTGTATGATCTTTTACAAGCTGGTGTACTACCTCGCACCCGGCACGCAGGGCTGGATATTCGTATCCGCGGTGCTGTTCCAGATGGTGTGGACGAATATCACGCTGGCCGTGTTTAACCTGATGCCTGTGCCGCCCCTGGACGGCTCACGCATTGCAACGGTGTTCCTGCCGCGCGGGGCCTATTTCGGGCTGATGCGCTATGAACGGTATATCATGGTGGGGCTGTTCGCGGTTTTGATGCTGGGCTGGCTGGACACGCCTCTGCGCGTTGCCACAAATTTTGTGTGGAACCTGCTGGTGTCGGCCACGGGATTTATCGAGGCCATTCTGCGCGCCGTGCTTTGAACAGCGCTTTGAAAAGGAGAATAACCCTGCCGGATGGAACAGACGATTACTTTTAAGCTGGAAGATTTTGAGGGGCCGCTGGACCTGCTGCTGTACCTCGTCTCCAAAAACAAAATGAATATTTATGACATCGAGATTGTGGCCCTGATCGACCAGTACGTTTCGATGGTGAACGGCCTGCCTGTTTACCAGATGGAGAGTGCAAGCGAATTTATCGAGATGGCCGCCCGTCTGGTGCAGATGAAGTCGTATTTTTTGCTGCCCAAGAGCGAAGAAGCCGAGCGCATGAAGGAAGAACTCACCGGTATGCTGGTGGAATACAGCGCCTGTAAGGAGGTGGCTGCGCAGCTGCGCAGCATGGCCGAAGGCGTATATACCGTGGTGCGTGAACCGGCCGAGGTCGAGCTGGATACCGAGTACCGCCTGCGTCACGATGTATATCTGCTGGAGGAAGCGTACAACGCCCTGCAGGGACGCAGCCGTCAGAAGCAGCCGCCCCGTCAGGAGCAGTTCGAACCGCTTACCACCGCGCCTTTCGTTTCCGTCACCTCACGTATCATACATGTGCTGCGCGGCTTGATGACAGGCCGTGTCAGGCGGCTTCGCCAGCTGTTCGTCAAGGAGGGGGGGCGCAGCCAGACCGTGGCTACGTTCCTCGCGGTTCTGGAACTGGTGCGCGCCGGACGCATCGTCATCGCGGACGACGAATCGCTCACCGTACGCACCGGGCGTAAAATGTAACGGCGTGCGCCCCTTAAGACTGCCAGAGAAGCGGGAGAGGATTAAAATGGATCTGAAACAAACCAAGGCCGCGGTAGAGGCCATGCTGTTCGCTCATGCCGAGCCGGTCACGGCGGAACGCCTGGCGGGCGTGCTGGGGGTGGAGGAGGACGCGGTATCGCGCCTTCTTCTTTCCCTGCGGGACGATTACGAGGCCGAAGACCGCGGCCTTGTGCTGCTCCAGCTGGAGGACCGCTGGCAGCTTGCCACCAAAACGGCTTATGCGCCGTATATCAAGGATATCATGGACACGCGGCGCAACACGCCGCTTTCTCCGGCTGCGCTGGAGGTCCTGGCCATTGTTGCGTACAATCAGCCGGTGTCCCGCTCCTTTATCGAGCAGGTGCGGGGCGTGGATTCTTCGTCCACAGTGCAGACGCTGGTGCAGAAAGGGCTGATCGAGGAAGCCGGACGGCTGGACCTGCCCGGACGGCCGGTGTCCTTCCGCACGACGGATGTATTCCTGCGTACGTTCGGCATCGCCTCGCTGGCTGAGCTGCCGCCGCTGCACGGTGACGACTATGCGGAAATGGGAGAGCCCGCGGGGGAGGCTGCGTATTCCGACGATGAGGACGCGGACGGCGCACAGGCGTTTGCACCGGAAGGGGATGTGTGATGCACACGTTTCTGATGGTGCTGCTTTGGGTGGTTCTGGGGCTTTTGGCGCTGCTTGCGGTCCTGCTTATTGTTCCGGCGGCTGTGGCGGTGGAGTATAAGCAGGGGGAGTTTACGGCCAGACTGAAACTGTTGGGCATTTTCAGCTTCCACCTGTATCCCATGAAGGAGAAGGCGGACCGGAAGAAAAAGAAAACGCCGCCGCAGCCGGAAAGTGCCCCGAAGGAGCAGCCGGCTAAGCCGGAACCGAAGCTTCATATGACGTTTGAAAAGGTGCAGGGCATCCTTTCCGCCGCCGGTGCATTCATGCGCCGCGTGTTCCGGGCGCTGCATTTTACAGGCATTGTTTTTATCCTGCCCATACACAGGGACGATGCGGCGCAGACGGCTGTCGCCTATGGCAGAGCGCAGGCATGGGTGGGCGGAGCTGCCGCCGCGCTGCAAAATTTTCTCAACCTGAGCTTCAGGCAGGTGCGTATTTTGGCTGATTTTACCGGAGAGATCACGGCCGGGCCATATTTCTCTTGTAAAATAGGCGCATCACCGATTATAATGATAACAGCGGCGCTTTACGCGCTTGTGCAGCTGAAGAATGAACATGTGCTTTAGAGGCTGCGGCAGGCGGCTGCTGTGCGCCGAACCAATTGATATCATTGCGGAGCCATCAAAAACAAACGGAGGTATTCAGCATGAGCCAGCATCCCATTGAGGGCCTGATGGATGTGACCCTGGAAAAAATAAAGAGCATGGTGGATTCCAATACCATCATCGGAAATCCCATCAATATGGCGGACGGCACACTGGTGCTGCCCATTTCAAAGGTGACGTTCGGGTTCGCTTCCGGCGGCGCGGATTTTCCCAGCAAGACGACGAAGGACCTGTTCGGCGGCGGCGGCGGTGCGGGTGTTTCCATCCAGCCCGTGGCTTTCCTGGTGGTAAAAGACGGCAGCGTGCGCATGCTGCAGCTTGCCGATACCTCCAACAGTGTAGACCGCGCCATTGGTATGCTGCCGGACATGGTTGATAAGATCACGGCGCTGTTCAACAACAAACAGAAGGAGCAGCAGGCGCAGGGCGAAGCCCGGCCTGCGGCCCCGGCGGCGGAATAACGCGGCGGCGCGGGCGTGCCGTGCGGTCGGACGCGCCATGCTGTCCGGCCCGCGCACGCCCTGGCTCCGCCGTTTTTTGTGGCCGGGCTGCATCGGGAAAATGATCAGACAGGGGAAAGAAAAGGAGAGACCATGCGCGACGTAAGAATCCAGAAAGTGCTGGCCGAGCAGGGCGTATGCTCACGCCGGGCCGCAGAACAGCTCATCCGCGAGGGCCGCGTGAAGCTGAACGGCAGGCCCGTCACAGTGGGCGATAAAATGGACACGCTGAAAGACCTGCTCACGGTAGACGGACAGAAGGTCTATGTGCCGAAGAAGTCGGAGAAATATTATTATATGATGTATAAGCCCCGGGGATACATCACCACCACGAACGATGAGCGTGGGCGCAAAACGGTAATGGACCTGATTGCGGACGTGCCCGTTCGGGTGTACCCGGTGGGGCGTCTGGACAAGGACAGCGAGGGGCTGCTGCTGCTGACGAATGACGGTGATTTTGCCAATCTGCTCACGCACCCCAGCCATGGAGTGTCCAAGCTGTACCGCGTGACGGTGCGCCCCCACGCAACCGAGGAGCAGATCATTGCGCTGACGGACGGCGTTGTGCTGGACGACGGAAGCAAAACGCTGCCCGCTGCCATCCATGTGGTGACGGACGAACCGGAGCGGACAGTGCTGGAAATGACCATCCGTGAGGGAAAAAACCGCCAGATCCGCCGTATGTGCGAAGCCGTGGGCCTGGATGTCATCCGGTTGCGCCGTTCGGCACTGGGCGCGGTAAAGCTGGGCATGCTGCAGCCAGGCCAGTACCGGGAGCTGACAAGCCAGGAGGTGACGGCGCTGCGCACGGCCGCCTCCCGCGGAAAGGCCACGGCCACCATTGCGAAAAATACGGCGGCCAACGCCGCGCGCCGCACCGCGGCTGGGCCTCACGGCCCGCGCGCGCCCAAGGGCGCTGTGGCGGCAAGAAAAAAACGGGGAGGGAACAGAGGATGATCGCAATGCGCCCCATCCGGGAATATGATGTGATCGATCTTTTGAACAACGGCCGCTTCGAGGGAGAAGTGGAGGGATATGTCGTAATGGACGGTCCCAAATATCTGGGCCACATGCTGTACCGTGTGGACGGCGCGGTGACGCAGGTGCTGGAGTGCGGCGTGGAGGAAAAAATGTTTGTGGACGGCGCGGTGCGCGCCTGTGTGGCCGCAGGCGAAAACGCCGGGGCCACGTCCTTCCGGGTAAACGGGGAGGACGAAAAGCTTGCCGAATGGAAGAACGTTTTCTTCCCGGAAGCGCAGGGCGACGTTCCCAACAGCAGTATTTTCCATACTTGCGAATAATTTTACGGAAATCATAACAGAAACACTTGTTATTGATTTGTCAAAATAGTATAATGATATTAATTTCGGAATTTTTTTAAAATGCAGGAGGGCTGTTAATGGCTATCGCAACAACCGGCAAGGATGTGCTTGCCAAATTCTTCGACGAAGGCGCTTACAGTGCGCTTTACGCGGACGGCGCTGTCACCGCTGCGTTTGGCAGCGCGAACGGCACCCCCGTTTACGCCGTGTGCCAGACAGGCGCGGCCGTGGCCGAAAAAGACACCGAGAAGGTCGTCAAAGTTCTGGATATGGCCGCGAAAACGGGCAACCCCGTCGTAACGTTCTATAACTCCGTGGGCGCGAAGCTGGAAGAGGGCCTTGCGGCGCTTTCCGGCAGCGCGGCTGTTGCCGCCGCCGTGGCAAAGGTCTCCGGCGTTGTGCCTCAGATCGCCGTTGTCACCGGCGTGTGCGGTGCGGGCTCCGCTCTGGCCGCTGCCGCTGCCGATGTGTGCATTGTAAGCAAGGAGGGCGAGCTGTTTTTGACGGCTCCGTTTACCTCTGCCGCCGCAGGCGATAAGCTGGAGGGCGCGGGCAGCGCCGAGTTTGCCGCCAAGGCGGGCGTTGCGGCCATTGTCGTGGACAGCGCCGAGGAGGCCGCTGCCAAGGCGGCCGAACTGGTGGGCCTGCTGCCTGCCAACAATCTGGCCGGCCCCGCCGTGTTTGAGCCGTCCGCTCCTGCGGGCACGCTGAACCTGGCGAAATACTGCCCGGTGGAAGCCGCAGCCAGCATCGCGGACGCAAACAGCGCAGTCGAGCTGTATGCGGGCTATGGCAAAACCGTTTACACCGCGCTGGCGACGGTGGCGGGCAATGTGGTGGGCATTGTCGCCACCAAGGGCGCCGAGGATGTGCTGTGCCGCAATTGCGTGTCCAAGGCCGCGCGTTTTGTACGTCTGTGCGATGCGTTCAGCATTCCGGTTGTCACGCTTGTAAATACCGACGGCTTTGTAAAGAGCGCTTCCGATGATATGGCGGGCGGCCTGCGCGAAGCTGCGCGTCTGGCAGGTACTTACGCCGACGCTACCACCGCGAAGGTGGCTGTCATCACGGGCAAGGCCGTGGGCGTTGCGTATACCGCGCTGGCAAACGCGGACCTGACGATCGCTGTCGAGGGCTGCACCGTGGCCCCGCTGGATCCGAAGGCAGCCGTTACCGTGCTGTATAAGGATGAGCTGGAGAACGGCACCAATATCGCGGCCGATACCGCGAAGCTGGCCGCCCGGTATGCTGCCGATGTGTGCAGCGCCGCCGCTGCCGTGGAAGCCGGCCTGGCCGATATGGCAGTGCCCGCCGCAGGCGTGCGCGCCGCCGTTGTATCCGCTCTGGATATGCTTTCCACCAAACGCACCCAGCGTCTGCCGAAGAAACACGGCAACATGTCTCTGTAATTGAAATAGTAAAGATAATAAACAGGAGGATATCCCATGAAAACTTTCAATATCACCGTAAACGGCACCGCTTATAACGTTACTGTGGAAGAGACCGCCGGCGGCGCCGCTGCCGCGCCTGTTGCCGCAGCTCCGGCTCCCGCAGCTGTCCCGGCCCCGGCTGCCGCTCCTGCGCCCGCCGCGCCTGCCGCGCCTGCCGCCGCAGGCAGCACCGGCGCTGTCACCGTTACGGCTCCGATGCCCGGCAACATTTTGGACGTGAAGGCCGCTGTGGGCGCTTCCGTCAAGGCCGGCGACGTGCTGTGCATCCTGGAAGCCATGAAGATGGAGAACGAGATCGTTGCGCCGCAGGACGGCACGGTTGCTTCCGTGAACTGCCGCAAGGGCGACGTTGTGAACGTGGGCGATCTGCTCGTTTCCCTGAACTGAACAGAGAGGTGAACGATTTTGGCAAAAAAACCGATTAAGATTACCGAGGTCGCCCTGCGCGACGCGCATCAGTCTCTGATCGCTACGCGCATGACGATGGACGAGATGCGTCCCATCCTGCCTGCGATGGATGAAGTGGGCTATTACTCCGTAGAGTGCTGGGGCGGCGCGACGTTTGACTCCTGCATCCGTTTCCTGGACGAGGACCCGTGGGACCGCCTGCGTATCCTGCGCAAGGAAATGCCGAACACCAAGCTGCAGATGCTGTTCCGCGGCCAGAACATGCTGGGCTACCGCCATTACGCGGACGACGCCGTCGAGTATTTCGTGCAGAAGTCCGTTGCCAACGGCATTGACATCCTGCGTATTTTCGACGCGCTGAACGACCCGCGCAACTTGGAAACGGCCATCAAAGCCGCCATTAAGGAAAAGGCGCATGTGCAGGGCTGCATCAGCTATACGCTGAGTCCCGTGCACAACAACGAGTATTTCGCCAAGTACGCCAAGACCCTGGAGGAGATGGGCGCGCACAGCATCTGCATCAAGGATATGGCCGGCCTGCTGACGCCGTACTCCACCTATGAACTGGTGAAGTCCTTGAAAGAGACTGTTTCCATCCCCGTGGACATCCACAGCCACTACACCTCCGGCCTTGCTTCCATGTCCATCCTGAAGGGCATTGAGGCGGGCGCGGATATTATTGATACGGCCATCAGCCCGCTGTCGCTGGGCACCAGCCATATGCCCACCGAGAGCCTTGTGGCTGCGCTTCAGGGTACCGATTACGACACGGGCCTTGACCTGAAAAAGCTGAACGTGGTGCGCGAGCACTTCGCCAAGCTGCGTGAGAAATATCTGGCCAGCGGCCAGCTCAGCCCGAAAATGCTGGGCGTGGACGCCAATACGCTGCTGTATCAGGTGCCGGGCGGTATGCTGTCCAACCTGCTCAAGCAGCTGAAGGACGCGGGCAAGGAGGACCAGCTCGACGCCGTGCTGCAGGAGATTCCACGCGTGCGCAAGGACTCCGGCTATCCGCCGCTCGTTACCCCGACGAGCCAGATCGTCGGCACCCAGGCGGTGTTCAACGTCATTCTGGGCGAGCGTTACAAGATGGTAACGAAGGAGTTCAAAGGCCTTGTTCACGGCGACTACGGCAAGACGCCTGCTCCCATCAGCCCCGAGTTCACAAAGCAGATCCTCGGCGACGAGCAGCCCATCACCTGCCGTCCGGCAGATCTGCTGGAGCCGGAGATCGAGAAGCTGAAGGCGGAAGCCAGCAAGTATGTCATGCAGGAGGAGGACGTGCTCACGTACGCCATGTTCCCGCAGGTCGCGCCCAAGTTCTTTGAGAAGCGCAACAACAAGCTGGCCGGTGTCGACGGTGATCACGTCGATTTTGAAGGCAAATCCCATCCGGTGTAAACAGCTTTATACAGCGCCGTTCCCATATGGGGACGGCGCTGTTTTCGTACCTTTTGCCGCCGCACGGCCCGGGGCGTTGCGGAGCACGGAGGAGAAACAGCGAGAAAACTTGCAAAAAATGGCGAAAAGCAGTAATATAGATATATCTATTATCATGGGGAAAGAGGGCTTGTTTTATGGTGCTGAGCATGACCGGCTACGGGCGCGCCGAGCAGGAGCGCGGCGGGCGCGATATCACAGTCGAGATCAAAAGCGTGAACTCCCGATATTTTGAGTACACCTCCCGCATGCCGCGCAGCTTTGCGTTTTTGGACGACAAGCTGAAAAAGCTGGTGAACGGCACCATCTCCCGCGGCAAAACAGAGCTGGCGCTGACCGTGGTAAACATTGGTGCGCCGGAGGCTTCCATCAGCGTGAACCTGGACCTGGCAAAAGGATATCTGGATGCCATCGGCGAGATGAGCAGTGCGCTGGGTGTTGAAAACGATGTCACAGCGGGCACGCTGACGCGTTTTTCAGATATCTTCACCACACGCAAGGCAGAGACGGACGAGGAGCAGTTGTGGGCGGACGTGAAGGCCGTGGCTGAGGCTGCGGTGGAAAATTTCGTCGCCATGCGCGCCGCCGAGGGGGAGAAGCTGAGGGCGGATATCCTTTCGCGCCTGGTGTATCTGGAGCAGGCGGTGGGCGAGATCGAGCAGACGAGCGCCGAGCGTGTGCAGAAATACACGGAGAAGCTGTACGCCAAGCTGAAAGCGCTGCTGGAAGACACGAACATCGATGAGGCGCGCATTCTGACGGAAGCCGCCATCTTTGCAGATAAAACGGCTGTGGACGAGGAGACGGTCCGGCTGCGCAGCCACATCCGGCAGTATCGGGACATTCTGGAGAAGAACGAGCCGGTGGGCCGCAAGCTGGATTTCCTGACGCAGGAGCTGAACCGGGAAACCAATACCATCGGAAGCAAGGCGCAGGAGCTTGCGATCACACGCATGGTGGTGGATATGAAAGCGGAGATCGAGAAGATACGCGAGCAGATCCAGAACATCGAATGACACGCTGAAAAACACGGCATGTACGCGGGCGGCTTTAGAAGTCTTTCACGGGTGTTCTCTTTTTTGGGGGACTGCTCAGCCTGCGCTCTGCCTATACTGTTATAGGAGGAACCAGAAATGAAGCTCATCAACATCGGCTTTGGCAACATGGTCAGTGCCAACAGGCTCATCGCCATTGTCAGCCCCGAATCCGCGCCCATCAAGCGCATCGTGCAGGAGGCGCGGGACAAGGGGGCGCTCATCGACGCCACTTATGGACGCCGCACCCGTGCGGTCATCATCACGGATTCCGACCATGTGATCCTTTCCGCCGTACAGCCCGAGACGGTGGCGAACCGTCTGAATGACGAAGACGATGAAGCGGAGCTGGACGACGATGAATAAGCAGCGTTATCTGCTGGTAGTTTCCGGTCCGTCGGGCGCGGGCAAGGATACTGTCGTCAGCCGGATGATGCAAAAGCATCCGGAAATCGAGATATCCGTCTCGGCTACCACCCGCGCGCCCCGTGCGGGTGAGACGGATGGTGAAAATTATTATTTTCTTACCAATGAGCAGTTTGAGGAAAAAATCGACCGGGGCGAGATGCTGGAATATGTGAATTACTGCGGGAAGTATTACGGCACACCCAAGTCGGAGGTGGACGCCCGCTTGGACAGGGGCACGACCGTTGTGCTGGTCATTGAGGTGGTCGGCGCGGCGAATATCAAAAAGCTTTATCCGGAAAGCACGCTCATTTTCATCATGCCGCCCAGTATGGACGAGCTGCGCGCCCGCCTGCGCGGCCGCGGGACAGAGAGCGAAGAGGCGATTGCCGGCCGGCTCAAGCGGGCAGAGGAAGAACTGCCCTATGCCAGAGAGTATGATTTTTCGGTGGAGAACCGCGATGTGGACGCATGCGCGGACGAGATCTACCGTATTTTGAAGCAGCGCCAGCAGGACTAGCGTTATGTAAAAGGAACAGGCAGCCGGAAAGGGAGGGTGGAGTGCTTGGCCGAATGCGTGCAGGTGGCGGTCAGCAACGCCACCTTTCATTTTGATAAGCTGTATTCTTACAGTGTGCCGGCGCACCTGCAGGACAGAGTTTTTGTGGGCAGCATGGTGCTTGTCCCGTTCGGCCGTGGCGCGGCCGCGAGGATGGGCGTGGTGCTCGGACTGGATGCGCCGGAGGCGGCGGGCAAAAGGCTGAAATCACTGTACGACGCTGCGCCTGAACAGGCGCGCCTGTCGGAGGAGCTGCTGCGTCTGGTCTATTATCTCAAGGAACACACGTTCTGCACCTATTACGAGGCGGTCAAGGCCATCATTCCCTACGGAGCGCAGTACAAAGCTGTGAATACCGGCCCTGTACCGCAGCTGCAAAAGCAGCTTGTGCGCCATACCGAGCCGGTATACCGGCGCACAGACGCCCCCTGGCAGGGACGCCATACCGAAAAGCAGCAGGCTGCCTGGGACGCGCTGGCTTTCGGCCCCAAAACACAGAAGGAGCTGGAAGAGCAGGGTGTGACGAAGGCGGTGCTGGCGGGCCTTGTGAAAAAAGGCGTGCTGGCTGTTTCCGCTCAGGATAAAAGCGTAGCGTTGTATGAGAATTACAGCCCCGCGCAGGAGACGATCGCGCTTTCACCGGCGCAGCAGGCGGCTTACAGCCGCCTGGCGGCTCTGATGGATACGGGCCGGCCCGCGGTCGCGCTTCTGCACGGCGTCACTTCCAGCGGAAAGACGCTGGTGTTTTTAAAGCTCATCGAAAAGGCGGTTGCGGCGGGGCGCAAGGCGTTGGTGCTGGTGCCGGAAATTTCGCTTACGCCGCAGATGATCTACCGCTTGAAAGCCTTTTTTGGAGACAGAGTGGCCGTGCAGCACTCGGCGCTCTCCAATACCGAGCGCCTTCTGCAGTGGCAGCAGATCCAAAACGGCGGCGCAGACATCGTGGTGGGCACGCGCAGCGCTGTGTTTGCGCCCCTGCCGGACATCGGAGTCATTATCATCGACGAAGAGCAGGAGCATACCTATCACTCCGAGAGCGCGCCGCGCTATTCCGCCCACGATGTGGCGAAGCGCCGTGCCGCGGCTCACGGCGCGCTGCTGCTGCTGGCCTCGGCCACGCCCTCCACGGAAAGCTACTATGCCGCGCAGGCGGGCCGGTATACGCTGGTGGAGCTGTCGGAACGCTACAACCACATGCCGCTGCCGGAGGTGCGGCTGGTGGACATGCGCGAGGAACTGGCCGCGGGCAACGCATCGTCCGTCAGCCGGGCGCTGGCGGATGAAATTTCGCGCAATCTGGCCCGGGGCGAGCAGACCATCCTTCTTTTGAACCGTCGCGGATACAAAACAGTGGGCATGTGCACCGCCTGCAGTGAGGTGGTGAAATGCGATGCCTGCAGCGTGCCCATGGTGTACCACAAAGCGGACGGCCGTTTGCTGTGCCATTATTGCGGCAAATCCGTCAGTCCGGTGCCGGAGGTGTGCCCTGCCTGCGGCGGCAAGCTGAAGTATACGGGCTTCGGCACCCAGCGCGTGGAGGAGGAATTGGAGCAGATGTTTCCCGCGGCGCGGGTGCTGCGCATGGACCTGGACACGACTTCCCGCAAAAACGCCCACGAGACCATGCTGCGCCGCTTCGCAAAGGGCGAATATGATATCATGCTGGGCACGCAGATGGTGGCCAAGGGACTCGATTTTGAAAAGGTGACGCTGGTGGGCGTGCTGGGCATCGACCAGCTTTTGTTTGCGCAGGGATACAAGGCGTTCGAAAATGTTTTTTCGCTGGTGACCCAGGTGGTGGGGCGGGGCGGCCGCGCGGCTCAGGCGGGCCGGGCGCTCATCCAGACGGTGGACCCAAACCATCCGGTTCTGAATCTGGCGGCGCGGCAGGATTATAAATCTTTTTTTGCAGAGGAGATATCCTTCCGCAGGCTGAACCTTTACCCACCGTTCTGCACCATCTGTCTGGCGGGCTTTTCCGGTGCGAAGGAGCCGGAGGTGCTGGCGGCATCCCGTGCCTTTGCGGCGGACGTGCAGCGTCTTGCACAGCAGCGCAGCGGTATTCCGCTGCGTATCCTCGGCCCCGCGCCCATGAACATTGCCATGGTGAACAACCATTACCGCTACAAGCTCACGCTCAAGTGCCGCAACGACAATGCTTTCCGCGCGCTGATGGGGGAGGCGCTGGCGGCGTACAGCGCTGCCGGATGGCCGGGAAAAGTGTCCGTTTATCTGGATTTCCATTCGGACGCAGACATTTAACACATAAAGTATTATCAGCTGCAAACGAAAATCTTGGAGGGATTTGATTATGGCTTTACGCACTATCGTACAGGACGGCGATCCAATCTTGAAAAAGAAATGCCGTCCCGTTACAAACTTTGACGACCGTCTGGCGGAGCTGCTGGACGACATGATCGAGACGCTGGCCGACGCACAGGGGTACGGCCTGGCGGGCCCGCAGGTGGGAGTGATGCGCCGCGTGTTCGTCAGCCTGGATGAGCGTGACCTGCCCGAGGACGGAGAGGTGCCCGAGGGTTACGAGCCGAAGTACCTGGAATTCGTGAATCCGGAGATCATCATGCAGGAGGGCGAGGTGCTCCAGTATGAGGGCTGCCTTTCGTTTCCGGGGCATAACGCCGCCATCCGCCGTCCGCAGAAGGTGACCGTGCGCGCGTTTGACCGCCACGGAAAACCGTTTACGCTGACAGGCGAGGACATGCTGGCGCGCTGCATCTGCCACGAGACGAACCATCTGGACGGCGTTACCATCATGGACCTTGCCGAGTTCTTCTATGAGGATCAGGAGCACGACGACGAGGACGAAAGCGCAACGGAGGAATGAGCATTGAACATCCTGTTTATGGGTACGCCCGATATCGCGGCTGCTGCGCTGGAGGCGATCCTTGACGCAGGGCATACGGTATGTGGTGTCTATACGCGGGCGGATAAGCCTGTCGGCCGCAAGCAGGTGCTGACGGCCCCGCCTGTCAAGCGCACAGCGATGGCGCACGGCATCCCCGTGTTTCAGCCTGGGACGCTGCGGGACGCCGCGCAGGCGGAAAACATCCGTGCGCTTGCCCCCGAGCTGATCGTGGTGGTGGCCTATGGCCGCATCCTGCCGCCGGAAGTGCTTGCGATCCCCCAATACGGCTGCATCAATCTGCATGTTTCACTGCTTCCCAGATACCGGGGCGCTGCGCCCGTGCAGTGGGCTGTTATCAACGGCGAAAAGACGACCGGCGTTTCCATTATGTATTTAAATGAGGGCCTGGACACAGGCGATATCCTGCGGGTCTCCCCGGTGGAGATCGGCGAGAACGAGACCTCCGGCGAGCTGTTTGAGCGCATCACACAGGAGGGAGCACGCACGCTGCTGGCGGCGATGGAGGATATCGCGGCGGGCACGGCACAGGCGCGGCCGCAGAATGACGCCGAGGCCACGCTGGCGCCGCCCCTTACAAAAGAACAGGCGCATTTCGGATTTGACGCGCCCGCCCGCCGTTTGCACGACCTCATCCGCGGTTTGAACCCGTGGCCCGTTGCATATTTTGAGTACGGCGGAAAAAAGGTGAAAGTGCTGCGCACTTTGTGTGACGATGCAGCCGCGGGCGCGCCGGGTGAGATATTGAGCACAAAACCGCTGAAGGTAGCCTGTGCGTCCGGCGCGCTGACGCTTCTGGAAGTAGTGCCCGAGGGGAGCAGACCCATGGAAGGCAGCGCCTGGGCCGCCGGCCGCCGGTTTACAAATGGTGACAAATTGCAATAAATTTCCTGCTTTTGCCGTATAAAAGCAAGAAAGAAAAAGATATGCCCGGGGAAAAAGCTTGAAAAAGGGGTGGCGACTGCGCCCGCAGGTGCGTGTCGGAGCGCAACCGCGCTGAAAGCGCGGCTCTTAGCGCGTAGACGCCCCTTTTTCATTCAAAATAACCCCGCGCCGTGCGCGGCGAACAGGGCATGCCCTGTTCGTAAGCGGCTTTGCGGTCATACCGCAAAGCCGGCAAATTGCAATAAATTTCCTGCTTTTGCCGTATATAGAAAGAGGCATGCGCGCAGCGCACGTGCCGCTTGAGGCTGCGGCAGGGAATCAAAGGAGCAGCTATGGAGAATCCCCGCCGCGCGGCCGTGGCCGCGCTGATAAAACAGGAACAGGACGGTTACGCAAACCTTGTATTGCGCCATGCGCTGGACGGCTTCACCGGAACAGCGCGGGACCGGGCATTTCTCAGCGCCGTGTTCTACGGCACCGTAGAGCGTATGGTGACGCTGGACCATATCCTGCAGAAATTCCTGCAAAAGCCTCTGGTAAAGCTGGATGCGGCGGTGCGCGCCATTCTGCGCAGCGGGCTGTATCAGGCGCGTTATCTGAAGAGCGTGCCTGTGCGCGCGGCCATCAGCGAATCCGTCACGCTCACGCGGCAGATGGGGAAATCCAGCGCTGCGGGGCTTGTCAATGCGGTGCTGCGCCGCGCCGCCGCTTACGACCTCACCGCCGAACATTACTCCAACGAGACCGAGCGCCTTTGCGTGGAGTACAGCGTTTCGCCGCAGATCGCCGGGCTGCTGCAGACGCGCTGCCCGGACCAGTGTGAGGATATTTTGAAGGCCAGCTTCACACCGCCGTCCCTGTGCGTGCGCGTGAACACGCTGCAAACGGATATCGGGGCGCTGGAGGAGGAATTTGCCCGGCAGGGCATGGCCACCCGACGCGGCGCGGTTCCGGACAGCCTGTATGTGGAATGCAGGGGAGACGTTACGGCGCTGAAGCTGTTCAAGCAAGGCCTGTTCCATGTGCAGGGCGAGGCGTCCCAGCTTGCCTGCGCGGCGTTGTCGCCAAGGCCCGGTGATACCGTGCTGGACCTGTGCGCGGCCCCCGGCGGCAAAAGCGCCACGCTGGCGCAGTACATGGAGAACAAGGGGACGCTGGTTTCCTGCGACGCGGCTCAAAACCGCCTGACGCTGGTCGGCGGCGCGCTGGAACGGCTGGGCGTGGCCTGCGGCCGCGTGCTGCACAACGATGCCGCCGTTTACAATGAGGCGTTTGCGGGCGCGGACGCAGTGCTGTGCGACGTACCCTGCTCCGGCCTTGGTGTGCTGGCGAAAAAGCCGGATATCCGGCAGAAAACGCTGGACGGCCTGGATGGACTGGTACGGCTGCAGCGGGCGATCCTGGAGACAGCCGCGCGCTATGTGAGGCCGGGCGGGCGGCTCGTCTACTCTACCTGTACGCTGAATCCGGATGAAAATGCCGGTATTGTCCGGCCCTTTTTGAAAGAGCATCCGGAGTTTCGTACGCGCAGTGTGGAGTGTGTTTTGCCGGGGACGACAAAAGATGACGATTTTCTTACACTTTACCCGTTCCGCACGGGAACAGACGGCTTTTTCATAGCATCTCTGGAAAGATTGTGATAAAATGAACCAGACAGGAATCTCTTCATATACCGAGCCGCAGCTTGCGGAACTGGTGAAGGAAATGGGGCAGCCCGCGTTTCGCGCAAAACAGCTTTTCAAATGGCTGCATGAAAAGCAGGCGCGCTCTTTTTCTGAAATGACGAATCAGCCAAAGGCGTTTCTCGCCGCGCTGGAAGAACGCTTTTTCATCGAGACGCTGGAGACTGAGCGCCGCCAGCAATCGAAGGACGGTACGGTGAAATACCTGTTCCGCCTGCCGGACGGCAATTGCATCGAAACGGTATTGATGCGCTATTCCTATGGCAATACTGTATGCGTGTCCACACAGGTGGGCTGCCGCATGGGCTGCCGCTTCTGCGCTTCCACGCAGGGCGGGCGTGTGCGCAACCTCACGGCGGGTGAGATCGCAAACGAGGTATACGCCGCTGCCCGGGATACCGGAGAACGCGTTTCCCATATCGTGCTCATGGGCATTGGCGAACCGCTCGATAATTTTGATCATGTCATGGACTTCCTGTCCATCATCTCTTCGCCGAATGGCGTGAACATCGGCATGCGCAACATCAGCCTTTCAACCTGCGGCCTCGTGCCGATGATCTACAAGCTGGCCGAACGGCATCTTGGCCTGACGCTTTCGGTCTCGCTGCATGCGCCCACGGATGAAATGCGCAGTTCGATGATGCCGGTCAACGATGTGTATCCCGTGGAACAGCTCATCCGGGCCTGCCGGGACTACCAGCAGGAGACCGGCCGCCGCGTCAGCTTTGAGTATTCAATGGTGAACGGCGTGAACGACAGCCCGCAGACGGCCCGCAGGCTGGCACAGCTCATCAAGGGCATGGGTGCGCACGTGAACCTTATTCCCATCAATCCCGTGGACGGCTCGCCGTATTCCGCTACGGATGCCGCCAACGTCAAACGTTTTCAAACGCTCCTGACGGAGCTGGGCGTCAACGCCACCGTGCGCCGCCGCCTGGGCACCGACATCAGCGCCGCCTGCGGCCAGCTGCGCCGCGAGGCAAAAGGAGGAACGACCGCATGAAGCTTGTCGCTAAAACAGATATCGGCAGCCAGCGCAGCGAAAACCAGGACAGCTACCGGGGGGGGCGCCGCCCGGACGACGCTGTTTGGGGTGCCGTGTGCGACGGTATGGGCGGTGCGCGCGGCGGCCGCTTGGCCAGCACCATGGCGGTGGATGCGCTGCAGCAGGCCATCGAGGCGGGTATTGACGAGGCGCACACCCCGCAGGCCGGACGCGCACTGCTGGAAAGCGCCGTGGAGCAGGCCAACCGCAGCGTCTATGAAAAGGCGCGGGGCACGCCTTCGCTCAGCGGCATGGGCACCACTGTTGTATGCGCGCTGGTGCGCGGAGGCCCTGCGCAGTATGTGCATGTGGGCGATTCCCGCATTTATCTGTTCCGCAACAACAAGCTGCTTCAGCTTACAAAAGACCATTCCATGGTGCAGGAGATGGTGGAGCAGGGCGCGCTGACGGAGGAGGAAGCTCAGAATCATCCGCGCAAGAACCTCATCACCCGCGCTTTGGGCGTGGGACGGGATGTGGAGGCGGATTTCGGCGAAAAAGAAGTAAGCCCCCGGGACATCCTGCTGCTGTGCAGCGACGGGCTGAGCAACTGCGTTTCTGTGCCGCAGATCGAGGAAACGCTGGCGCGCACGCCTTTTTATGAGGCGGCGGACGCGCTGGTGCAGAAGGCGCTGGAGGGCGGCGGCCTTGACAACATTACGATCCTGCTGATGCAAGTAGAGGCAGTGGAGGAGAACAATGGATAATTTGATCGGGAAAAAACTGGACGGCCGTTACCAACTGGAGGAGCTGATCGGTTCCGGCGGCATGGCCAACGTCTACAAAGCCACCGACCTTTTGGAAAACCGCCTTGTGGCGGTGAAGATCCTGCGGGAGGAATGCCGCGGCAACGAGGATCTTGTGCGGCGGTTTAAAAACGAATCCAAGGCGATTTCGGTACTGGATCATCCCAATATCGTAAAGGTATACGATGTCAGCGTGACGGACAAGCTCCAATTTATCGTGATGGAGTATATCGACGGCATCACGCTGAAAGAATATATGGAGTACCGCGCCCAGCCTTTGACGTATAAAGAGACGCTGCACTTCATCACACAGGTTCTGGCGGCGCTGCAGCACGCCCATGAGAAGGGCATCGTGCACCGGGACATCAAGCCGCAGAACATCATGCTGCTGGCGGACAGCACCATCAAGGTGATGGACTTCGGCATCGCCCGCTTTTCCCGCAGCGAGAACCAGACGATGACCGATAAGGCCATCGGCTCGGTGCATTACATCAGTCCTGAACAGGCGAAGGGCGATACCACCGACGCAAAGGCGGACATCTATTCCGTGGGCGTGATGATGTACGAGATGCTTTCGGGAAAGCTGCCGTTTGAATCCGACAGTCCGGTGTCCGTGGCCATTAAACAGATCGCGGATACGGCCACGCCCCTGCGGGAGCTGAACCCCGCGGTGCCCGAGGCGCTGGCGGCCATCACCGAGCGTGCCATGGCCAAGGAGCCGCGGGAACGTTACTCTTCCGCCCAAGCCATGCTGGCGGACATCGACGAGTTCAAGCGCAACCCCAGTGTGAAGTTTGAATACCAGTACCTTACGGACACAGCGCCCACACGGTACATCGACAAAGTGGTGAATAAAACGGCTACGAAACAATCTGGAGGCCAGCAGCGTCCCCGAACAGGCGCGCGGCCTGCCGCCCGCGGCGGCACAAAAACCAAGAAGCGGCTGGCGCTGCCCATTCTTGCAGGAATGGCGGCGGCATTTCTCATCGGCGCGGCGATCCTGGTGTTCCTCATCTTCAAATACGAGGGCAACGGTATGTTCAGCCAGAGTATGGATGTGGACCTGCCCAACTTCATCGGCCTGACGCAGGCGGAGATCCAGGAAAAATATCCGGACTCAAAATTCATTTTTCAGACGGAAGAGGAATATAATACAGAGTACGCGGCTGGTGTTGTGTGCGACCAGTACCCGCGTGCGCAGACGGCTTCCGACCCTAAGCGCGTGAAGGAAAACGCGAAGATCACGCTCACCATCAGCCGAGGCGTGGAGATCGTCACGATGCCGGACCTTTCCGGTATGTCCCGCGCCGAAGCGCTGAACGCCTGTAAGGAAAAAGGCCTAATGCCTACTTTTAAGACTGAAACGGTCCCCAAGGGGCAGGCGAGCGGCGTCGTCCTGCGCACGGACCCGGTCTCCGGTACGCAGGTGGAGGCGAACACGGAAAACAGCAGCGTCACGGTCTACATCAGCCAGGAAGAGGTGGACAAGAGCACTACGGTGCCGAACCTTGTGGGTGTGGCGTCTCTGAGCGAGGCACAGGACCTGATCCGGAGTGCGAAGCTTGTGCTTGGCGGTTATTCTGAGGAATACAGCGACACCGTACCGGCGGGAGCCGTCATCTCCCAAAACCCGGTCAGCGGCACGCCCGCCAAATGGAACGACCCTGTATCGATCGTTGTGTCCAAGGGCGCGCAGGAGCGCACGATCTATGTGCACATCGCTGTGGATGAAACCAACGAGGGCGGCACTTATACGCTGCTGCTGAACGGCGGCAACCCACAGCCCTGGTCACCCACGGCGGGCCAGGCGTCCAGCTATCAATGGTCCGTCACTTCGACGGGCACGGGCACGATCACGCTGCAGAAGCCGGACGGTACGACGGCGGAGCAGGCTGTTGATTTTGCTCCGGGCGGCAGCGGAGACTTGGATTTCGGCACGTTTGGAGGCAACTATAAAAAGCCGGACGATCCTTCGTCCACACCGCCGGACCCTTCCCAGTCCGCGCCGTCGGGCGAGGGCGACTGAGCCGTTATTGCATTCAGGCGCCGGGAGCGCGTTTCGCGCGCTCCCGGTTTAATTGATTGATCAGCGGGGGAAAAAGAACAAGTGGCATCAAGAAGGCAGGCAAAAAAGAAAGGCAAAGCGGCAAAAAACGCGGAACACGGAAACGTACAGGCGTCGGCAGCCGCTTCCAGAAAGAAAACGCCGCAGGAAGAAATCCAGCAGGCGGACGGCGTGCAGCCCTTCCTCGAGACACCGGAGCACACGGAAGCAACTGCAAAAGGGAAAAGCACACAGGTGCCGGCACCGGAAAACAATGCTTTGACCGGGGAGACTTTGAGCATGTCCAGCGGCGCTTCGGAAACAGAAAGCAGCGGCGATGCGGCGCAGGATAACGCTGGTGGGGCCGCTGCGCCGCAAACGAAAGAAGAAGCGCCGCGGAAAACAGCTGCAAAGCCGAATGCTCCGGAAATTGAAGAGGGAGCGGACGTACAGGCCGGGGAGGATTCCGAAGGCAAAGAGAATGCCGCGCCGGCGGAACAGGTCCCCGTCGCTTCGGAGGATGCGGAGGACGCCGGAAAGGCGGACGCAGATGCCGGTGGAGAGTTGGAGCTGCCGGACGAGCCGGAAGGGCTTCCGGAGCTTTCCGCCGCACCGGAGGCCGCATATCATGCGCAGCCGGCCGCCGAGCAGAAAGCTGTGCCGCATCAAAAGGCACGCAAACAGAAGAGACGGCATTACGCACTGTTTTATATTTCGCTCTTGACACTGGCGGTGGTGATATGCTCCGCCGTTTCGATCTACTGGATGTTCAGCACTTCCGAAAACGGCCTGTTTGACGTGAAAGAAGATGTGGAACTGCCGAACCTGATCGGTACGCGCTGGACAGATGTGAAAGACGACGCGGCGTACAGCGGCTTTGTACTGGAAAAAGAAGAAGTATTTGACGACGATGCGCCGGTGGGGGAGATCGTGGACCAGAATCCCCGTGCGCCGCGCCAGGTGAAAGAGGGATCCCGCATTGTGGCAAAAGTGAGCAAGGGCGTTGAAATGGTGACCGTTCCGGAACTTGCGGGCTGGAACAAAGATACCGCCCGGGAAAAGCTGCGTGCGCTGAACCTGACGCTGCTCATCAAGCCCGAAGAGACCACGGATGTTCCGGTGGACTGCGTTGTGCGCACAGACCCTGCCGCGGGCAGTGTGGTCAAGGCAGGCACCACGGTGACGCTGTATATCCGCCGTGACAGCACAGAAGTGTCTTATGTTACTGTCCCTGCCTGCATCGGTTCTACGTCGGAACAGCAGGCGAGCCTCCGCCTGACACAGCGCGGCCTGGCAATGCGGGTCATTACGGTAGAGGATGCGTCTCCGGCAGGCACGGTGATCGCTCAATCTCCGAACGCGGGTGCTATGGTGATGCGCGGTACGGTGGTAACGGTCACCGTTTCATCCGGTCCGCCGCCCGTGGTGGCACCGCCTCCGGCGCCTCCTGAATCGGAATCCGATTCGGAGGAGTCGTCGAGTTCCAGCTCGCCGCCGCCGTCATCCGGTTCGGAAGCGCCGCCGTCCAGTTCAACGCCGCCGTCCTCCAGCTCGGAGACATCGGCATCCAGCTCAACGGAGCCGCCGCATTCCGGCTCGGAGCAGCCGCCTGTGACTTCCGGCTCAACGGCGCCGCCGGTACCGTCCGACGGGACACTGCCGTAACGGCGCGAGGTGCTGCGGATGTTTGACAACTATATCGTAAAGGGCATCGGCGGGTTTTATTATGTGAAGACGGGCGGCTCGCTTGTGGAATGCAAGCCGAAAGGAATCTTCCGCAAAAAGCGCATCACGCCGGTGGCGGGAGATATCGTCCGTCTGGAAACGGACGGAGGCGCGCCCGTCATCGCGGATATCCTGCCGCGTAAAAATGTGTTCGTCCGGCCCCCTGTGGCAAATGTAGATCAGTTTTTCATTGTGGTGAGCACGGTGCAGCCGGTGCCCAGTACGCTGGTCATCGACAAGCTGTCCGCCATTGCGGTGGATAAGGGGGCACAGCCTGTGCTTGTCATTACAAAAACAGATCTCCAGGACGCGCAGCCGTTGGCTGCCTGTTATGCCCATTCGGATATTCCCGTGCTGTGTGTGAACGCCGGGACAGGCGAGGGGCTGGACGCGGTGCGCGCCCGGCTTGACGGCAGGCTGAGCGTGTTCTGCGGCAACTCCGGGGTGGGCAAATCCACATTGCTCAGCGCCCTGCTGCCCGGGCACGAGCTGGAAACAGGAGAAATCAGCCAGAAGCTGGGCCGCGGCCGCCATACCACCCGTGAGGTGGTGCTTTACGAAAGCTGCGGCGGCCTTGTGGCCGACACACCGGGCTTTGCCAGCTTGGAGATGGAGCGGGCCGCGTACATTCCGAAAGAAAACCTGCAGTTTGCGTTTCCCGAGGTGGAGCGCTACTTCGGCCAATGTAAATTCACAGGCTGTTCTCACACCGTGGAAAAGGGCTGCGCTGTGCGCGCGGCGCTGGAAGCGGGAGAGATCGACAAAACGCGTTATGAAAGCTATGTGACGCTGTACAACGAGGCGAAAGAAGTCAAGGAGTGGCAGATGTGATCTGCCGCTCCTTTCCTGTGTGCAGCACGCAGATGGAAAGGAAGAAAGCAGGCATGAAATGTGTGATCTTTGCAGGCCTGCCGGCGGCGCCGGAGCTGCACAGCTGGTGGGCGGACGCAGACTATGTCATTGCCGCCGACGCGGGCTATGAAAATGCCTGCCGCGTTGGTGTGGAGCCGGATCTTCTGTTGGGCGATTACGATAGTGCGCCGCGTCCGGAGGCCGGTGCAAAGACGGTGTTCCTCCCGGCGGAAAAGGATGATACCGATACCTATTACGCCGCCCGCAAGGCGCTGGAGCTGGGCGCGACGGATGTCGTTATCGTGGGCGGTTTGGGAGGCGCGCGGCTGGACCATACGCTGGCCAACCTGCAAACGCTGGTGTTTTTGGCAAAAAACGGAGTGTGTGCGACGCTGGCGGATACGGACAATGAGGTGACCGCCCTTTTGCCGGGCACACACCGCATCCAGGCGCGGCCGGGGTGGTATTTCTCCATTTTCAGCGCCGGGGAGCAGGCGCCGGGTGTTACGCTGGAGGGGCTGAAATATCCGCTGCACGATTATACGCTCACACATGCGTTCCCCATCGGCGTGAGCAACGAGTTCGCCGCCGAAACGGCAACGCTCCGGTTTTCCGCGGGCATGATCTATCTGGTGCTCTCGCGAAAGGAGCCGCCGCGCGGGTAACATTTTTCCCCTGTTTTGTATATAGTAATGCAGGGGAGTTCGGGTGCGCCCGCACCCGCGCCCCAATGCGGGGGAAAGCGAGGTGCCGAGATGCAAGTTGTGGTATGGAAAAGCCCGAAGTGCCTGTCCGGTATTTTGAGGGCGATCTTCAAGATTAAAAAAAGCTGAACCCATGCAGGCGCGCCTCCGGAAAACGGGTGGCGCGCGGGATGGAAACGCCCGGTGGGCGGCCGCGGAAAAGCGCATGCTTTCCGCTGTGCCGCGCACCGGGCGTTTTTGTTTTTTTCGCATACATCGCCGCACCGCTTCATATAGATGAGTTAGAACAGCGAAAGGGGCGACGAGGCCGTATGGAATTAAAGGTGTACAAAGATACCGTCACCGCGGCGGAAAGCATCTGCGATACAAAACTGGAACTCCCGGTGGAGACCGAAATGCTCATCCCGGACTACCTGCCGCAGGTGTTCAAGATCGTCAAGTGCTTTGTTTATCTTGTGGTGCTGCAAAAGCAGGTCACGGCGGGCAGGCTCACGGTAGACGGTTATTTGCGGTGCGTGGTATATTACCAGTCCGAAGGGGACGAAAGTCTGTGTCAGGCGGAACAAAAGCTGCCGTTCACAAAACAGGTGGATGTGAAGCCGGGAAGCTGGGGCCCGGCGACCGTGCTTGTCTCGGGAGAGACGGAGTATGTGAACTGCCGGGCGGTCAACCAGCGACGCGTGGACGTCCGGGGCGCGTTCGCTCTGTCCATCGAGGCTGTGGCCGAGGCACAGGGGGAGGTAATTACCGCGCTGGCCGGCGGCGGCATCCAGCAGCGCACAACGTCGCTCACGGGCAGCAAGACGGTGGGATCGCAGGAAAAACTTATCACGGCTGAGGAAAGCATTGCGTTTGACGCGCCTCCGGAGATGGTGCTCAGTACCCAGTGCACCGGCGCAGTGAACGAGGTAAAGCTCGTTTCCGGAAAGGCGGTGCTCAAAGGCGAGATCCGCGCGGAGGTGGTATACCGCACGGCTCCCGGCCACACACTGGTACACACCACGCGGCAGATACCTTTCAATGAGATACTGGATGTAGAGGGCGCGGCCGAGGACTGCCAGTGTTTTGCAGTGGTGCAGCCCACAGGCTGCACCATCACGGGAGGCTCCGGCGAGGATGAGGGTGAGAACACCATCTCCGCCACGGCAGCGCTGTACGTCAAGGTGTACCGCCCGGTGGAATACATGGCGGTAAGCGACGCGTTTTCCACCGAAAGCGAGACCGTGCTCACGCAGCAGCAGGTGGCGCTGGAGGAGGTTGCCGACGTGTTTACCCAGCAGGTGGAGGCTGTCACCACAGGCCAACTGCCGGACGAGAACGCGCGCATCATTGATGTGATGGCGACGCCGCTGCCTATGGAGGTCATCGAACAGGACGGCGAGGCGGTGCTGCGCGGCCGTGTGATGGCGCATCTGCTGTGCATCAATGCGCTGGAAGAGATAGACTGCTACGACAAGGTGTGTGAATATACGCTGCCGCGCCGTTATCCGCGGCCTGCGGCGGACGTGATCGCCCAGTGCTATCCGTCGGTGGGCAGCGTTTCGGCCCGCAAGGTGGGGGACGACACCAGCGCGGCTATTGTTTTGACGGTGCGGGGCATCGTCAGCTTCCGCTCCACACAGACGGTGCTGGCCGACGTGCAGTGCACGTCGCCGCTGGTGCGGGACGACGGGGATATCGCTCTGCGCATCTATTTTGCACAGGCAGGCGAGGATATGTTCGATATCGCAAAGCGGTATGCGGCTTCGCCGGAGGCTATTGCGGCCGCGAACGATACCGGCTCGGGCATCCTGGAAGCGCCGCAGCGCCTGCTGATACCGTCGGCTACTTGAGGAGAGGGGAGAAAACAGGATGGATCATTGCAATCTTTATACAGACATCGCCACTCGTACGGGCGGCGACATCTACATCGGCGTCGTCGGGCCGGTGCGCACGGGTAAAAGCACTTTCATCAAACGCTTTATGGAGCTGATGGTGCTGCCCGAGATCCAGAGCGAGGCGTTCAGCCAGCGGGCGCGCGACGAACTGCCGCAATCCGCCGCCGGGCGAACCATCATGACGACCGAGCCGAAATTCGTGCCCGAACAGGCGGTCTCCATCGACCTTGAGGACGGCGCCTCCTTCCGCACTCGTCTCATCGACTGCGTGGGCTACATGGTGCCCGGCGCCATGGGTCACGAGGAAAATGAAAAGCCCCGCATGGTGAAAAGCCCCTGGTTCGACGAAGAGGTCCCTTTCGATGTAGCGGCGGAAACCGGCACGAGAAAGGTCATCTGTGAGCATTCCACCATCGGCCTTGTCGTCACCACGGACGGTTCCATCAGCGATATCCCACGCAGCGGCTACGAGAAGGCCGAAGAACGCGTCATTCAGGAGCTGGAGGCCATCCAGAAGCCGTTTATCATTCTGCTCAACTGCGTCGCGCCGGAGTCGCTGGAGAGCATGACTCTGGCCGAGGAGCTGAGCAAAAAATACGGCCGTACCGTCATGCCCGTGAGCTGTGTGGAGCTGACGGAGGAGACCATCACCGAGATCCTCAAGAACGTGCTGTTTGAGTTCCCGCTCAAGGAGATCGCGTTTTCGATGCCCAAATGGGTCACGATGCTGGATCACGGACATTGGCTGCAGGAGGCTGTATATACAGCGGTACAGGAGTTTGCGGCGGGCGCCAGCGTGATGAAGGACATCGCATCCTCGCCGCGGACCGTGGAGTGTCCATATGTCAAGACCAGCAAGATGAAGTTCATAGACCTGGGCACGGGCTGCGCCACTATGGCGCTGGAGCTGCAGGACGATATCTTTTACAAAGTGTTGGGAGAGACAACGGGGCTTGAGATATGCGACGAAGCAAGCCTCATGCCGTGCATCATCAATCTGGCGCGCATCAAAACGCAGTACGAAAAGATCAAAAGCGCGCTGGACGAGGTGAACGCCACGGGCTATGGCATCGTGATGCCGGGCATCGACGAGCTGACGCTGGAAGAGCCGGAGATCGTCCATCAGGGCGGGCGATACGGCGTACGCCTGCGGGCCAGCGCGCCGTCCATCAATATGATACGGACCGAGATATCCACAGAGGTCGCGCCCATCGTGGGCAGCGAACGCCAGTCGGAAGAGCTTGTCAAGAGCCTGCTTGCTGATTTCGAGGAGGACCCGGGCAAGATATGGCAGAGCAATATCTTCGGCAAGAGCCTGCATGAGCTTGTCAACGAGGGGCTGCAGAACAAGCTGCTGCATATGCCCTCCGAAGCGCGCACACGCCTGCAGGAGACCATTGAGCGCGTTATCAACGAAGGCTGTTCGGGGCTTATCTGCATTATTCTATAATATTTTCCACGGGGCCGCGCCGGATATGGCGCGGCCCTTTCCGGCGTTTGCGGCGCGCATTTTATGCCAACATTGATTATTGAGAGAAAATGGTGTAAAATAGGAAAGAACCAAGCGGCGCGGAGGCTGTTTCCGCGCGCCGCCCCGCACAGGGCCGTCCGGACGCCGCGCTTTGCAGGCGTACCGCCGGGCCTGCAAAAGGGCAGGATGTAAATAAAGATTGGTGATGAAATTTTGCTGAGCCATATTTCCGCCTTTGCACAGCGGTTCCGAAAGCAGATATTGATCGCGTTCGACGTCGTTGTGGTGACGGTGTCGTATATGCTGCCATGGGCGCTCATCACGGGGCGTACCTCGTTTTCCGAATACAACAGCCTTCTGATCTCCAGCTGCTTTTTCTTTGTATGCTGCTATGAGATCGTCTACGGCCTGATGGGCATGTATGACAGCCTGTGGCGCTATGCCGAGATCGTGGAGTTCTTCCGCTTGTGTGTGGCGTCGGCCGTCGCGGTGTCGATTTTTGTCGTGGTGACGCTGCTGCTGTGGTGGGAGGAACGGGGGGTGCCACGGTCCGTTTATGCGCTCAGCGCACTGTTTGCCTCGTCGCTGACGCTGTACTCGCGCCTGACGTACCGCATGTACCGCAACACCACGCTGAAAAAACGTTTGAAAGCAAGCCGCCGCACGCTGCTCATCGGCGCGGGCGACGCGGCCAGCACGCTGCTGCACGAGTTTGCAAAAAACAAATCCCCTGAAATGAACATCATCTGCTGCGTGGACGACGCCCCGGAAAAGGTGGGGCGTTCCATCATGGGCATTGAGATCATGGGAACTACGGAGGATATCCCGGAGCTTGTGGAGCGCTGCGAGATCGAGACCATCCTGTTCGCCATCCCAACGGTGGATGACGAAAACAAGCGGCGCATCCTGAGCATCTGCAACAAGACAAAGTGCAACGTGCGCATCCTGCCGGATATCGTGCAGCTCATCGCCAACGGCGGGAAGGACGTGCTTTCGCGCGTGCGGGACGTGCGTGTGGAGGACGTGCTGGGACGTGAGCAGATTGAATTAACAGACCTGACGAACACCCTTGTCTCCGGTAAGGTCGTGATGGTGACGGGCGGCGGCGGTTCCATCGGTTCGGAGCTGTGCCGCCAGATCGCGGCCTGCGGGCCAAAGCGGCTCATCATTGTGGATATTTATGAAAACAGCGCCTATTCCGTCCAGCAGGAGCTGAAGCGCCGCTACGGCAGTGCGCTCAAGCTGGATGTATGCATCGCCTCTGTGCGCGATTCCAAAAAGGTGGACCGCCTGTTCGCGCGCTATCAGCCGGACGTGGTGTTCCATGCAGCGGCGCATAAACATGTGCCGTTGATGGAGGACGCGCCGGAGGAGGCCGTCAAAAACAACGTGTTCGGCACCTACAATGTGGCGCTTTCGGCGGACAAATACGGTGTGGGGCGTTTCGTTCTCATCTCGACGGACAAGGCGGTGAATCCCACCAACGTGATGGGCGCGACAAAACGCCTGTGCGAGATGATCGTCCAGGCGCTGGCGCAGAAAAGCAAAACCAAATTTGTAGCGGTGCGCTTCGGCAATGTGCTTGGTTCCAACGGCTCGGTTCTGCCGCTGTTCAAAGAGCAGATCGCGGCGGGAGGGCCTGTCACCGTTACACACCCGGACATCGTGCGCTATTTTATGACGATCCCCGAGGCGGTGCGTCTTGTTCTGGAAGCCGGGGCCATGGGCAACGGCGGAGATATTTTCGTGCTGGATATGGGCAACCCTGTCAAAATTCTGGATCTGGCTGAAAACCTCATCAAGCTGTCGGGCTTCATCCCGTACCGCGATATCGAAATCAAGTTCACAGGCCTTCGCCCCGGCGAAAAGCTGTATGAGGAGCTGCTGATGGATGAGGAAGGCCTGCGCCAGACAGATAATAAGAAGATTTTTGTCGGTGCGCCGCTCAAGCTCAATAAAGATACCTTTTTCGACCATCTGGCCACGCTTAAGCAGATCGCTTACAGCAACAACAGCGACAACCTGGTGCAGGCGCTGATCGATCTGGTGCCGACGTTCCATCATGCGGAAAATAACTACGACTAAGGAGCGCAGCCGATGTATAAAAGCGTTGTGAAACGTGTGTTGGATTTTTTGCTGGCACTGGCGGGCACCATCGTGCTTTCGCCGCTGCTGTTGGTGTTGGCGGCGTGGGTCAAGCTGGATTCCAAGGGCCCTGTCTTTTTCCGCCAGAAAAGGGTGGGCCGCGACAAGCGTCTGTTCAGCATTCTTAAATTTCGTTCCATGTATGCCGATACGCCTCATGACGTGCCCACGCATCTGCTGCAGAACCCGGAGGCGATGATCACGCGCAGCGGGCGCTTTTTGCGGCGAACCAGTTTGGATGAACTGCCGCAGCTGTTCAATATCCTGGCCGGGCAGATGAGCGTCGTCGGGCCGCGTCCGGCGCTTTGGAATCAGGCAGACCTGATTGCAGAGCGGGATAAATACGGGGCAAACGCGCTGGTGCCCGGCCTGACAGGTTACGCGCAGGTGAATGGCCGGGACGAGCTGCCCATTCCCGTCAAAGCGGAACTGGACGGTTATTATGCGGCACATGTAAGCTTTGTGCTGGATATGAAGATTTTTTTCAAGACCATTTTCAATGTGCTTGCGGGCCGCGGCGTGGTAGAAGGCGGTACGCAGGGCAAATAGGCTTGACGCGCGGCCCGCGGTGTGGTAGAAGGCGGTACGCAGGGCAAATAGGCTTGACGCGCGGCCCGCGGTGTGATAATCTGGTAGAAACAGCCGCAGAAGCGATGGCCTGCGCTTCCGTTCCTTTATGGCTTTGCGCAGCGCAGCGGCGGTAAATTGAATCAGCAAGATGGCGATGACAAGGAAACAGTAGGCGCGGCTGGATGGCGCAGAGAGAGGATGGCTGGTGAGAATCCTCCCGGACGGCCCGCGGAACCCCTCCTTGAGCCGCGCAGCGAACGGGCCTGTCCTCATTAAGCTGTGCCGGTCCCCCACCGTTACCCGGGGAACGCATCCGGCGTTTTGCGCCGTGTGCGGCGGAGCGCGGGATATTTCCCGAACTCAGGTGGTACCACGGACATTCTGTTCGCCCTGAGCCGACTGTTAACCAGCCGGCCCGGGGCGTTTTTTGCAGTATGCGGGAACCGTCCGGCCCGGCCGAACACAAAGGAGGAGCCGAATATGAAGCTGGACAAATTGGTGGGGGAACGTTTTCGGGAACGGCCTGCGGGCTGTGTTATCGAAAGCCACGCGCTGATGGTGCGCGGCGGTTACATGAAAGGCGTCGCAAACGGTATCTTTTCCCAGTATCCGCCCTTGCGCCGCGTCACCCGCAAGCTGGAGCAGATCATCCGCGAAGAGATGGATGCGATTGGAGGACAGGAGGTGTCCATGCCTGTGGTGCTGCCCGGCGCGCTGTGGGAGGAATCGGGCCGATATGTGAGCGTGGGAAGCGAGCTGCTGCGTTTCCAAGACCGCACAGGCACTCCCATGGTGTTGGGCATGACACACGAGGAAGCCGCTGTGCAGCTCGTGCGGGAATACGGCCGGACGGCTGCGCGGTATCCCTTTATGATCTATCAGATTCAGACCAAGTTCCGCGATGAGGCCCGTCCCCGCGGCGGCCTCATCCGTGTGCGGGAATTCACGATGAAGGACGCATATTCTTTTCATACTTCCCAGCAGGACCTGGAACGTTATTACGCGCGCTGCCACCGCGCCTACGAGCGCATTTTTGCCCGGGCAGGCCTGCCGGAGGTGGTTTCCGTTGCATCGGATTCCGGCATGATGGGCGGCAGCCTTTCCCATGAATTCATGCTGTTGACGCCCGCCGGGGAGGATTCCGTGGCGGTGTGCGGCGCCTGCGGCTACCGTGCCAATGTGGAGGCTGCGGCCTGTGTGGCGCACAATGAGCCGCCCGCAGTTTTGCAGCCGCTGCAGACGGTGGAAACGCCGGACGCGCACACCATTGAGGCGTTGTGCGCCTTTTTGCATGTCATACCCGCGCAGTGCTGCAAGGCTGTGGTATACCAAAAGGAGACGGATGGCAGCTATGTGGTGTTGTTTTTGCGGGGCGACCTGGAGGCGAACCAGACCAAGCTGACCAATTATCTGGGCTGCGATGTCCGGCCGGCGGCTATTACGCCGGAAAGTGGCCTTTGCGCGGGCTTTATCGGTCCGGTGGGGCTGTGCGGCGGGATGACGGTGCTGTATGACACATCCCTGCAGGGCACGGGCAATCTCGTCTGCGGGGCAAACCGGCAGGGATTCCACAGTACGGGCCTGCAGCTTGAACGGGACTGCGGAACGGTGGAATATCACGATTTTGCCAAGCTGCCGGACGGCGGTGTGTGTCCGGTGTGCGGCAGGCCTGCCATTCGGGTGTCCCGCGGCGTAGAGGTGGGCAATATCTTTCAGCTGGGCGCCAAGTATACACAGGCCATGGGTATGCGTTATGTTGATGCGGACGGTACGGAAAAAACGCCTGTAATGGGGTGCTACGGCATCGGCGTGGGCCGCTTGGCCGCATGCGTGTGCGAGGTCCGGCACGACGACCACGGCCCCGTCTGGCCGCTGGCCATCGCACCCTGGCAGGTGCATCTGTGCTGCCTGCGGGCGGATGACGCCGGAACAAAAGCGGCGGCGGATGCATTGTACGCATCGCTGCAGAAAAACGGTGTAGAGGTGCTGTACGATGACCGCACCGTGAGCGCCGGCGTGATGTTTGCAGACGCGGACCTGCTGGGCATACCCGTGCGCGTGATCGTCAGCCCGCGCAACTGCGCAGAAGGCTGTTTTGAACTCGCCGCAAGGGATAAGACGGTAAAGGAGAAAGCACCCCTTGCAAAAGCCGTGCAGGCTGTGCAGGCGCTGCTGCGCCGCCTTGAGGACGAGGCGGCCGCACAGGTGCCGCCCAGGCTTTAAAACAGCGGCCCGGACTGTGGAAATAAAGAACAGCCGAAAAAACAAAACCCAGCGGCACGTTTCCGGATTCGGAAGCGTGCCGCCGGGTTTACCAGGATCATCAGAGCGGGCGTTCACCGCCCTGACGGCTGTAAAACCAGTACGCCGCAGCTTTCAGAAGGATGGCGGCGGCCAGCACGGAAAATGCCGTGTAAAAAGCCGCCATGTCGAACATCGACGCGGTGAGCGTGACAAAGAGCAGGATGGCGAGCAGGATATCCGCCACAATGCCGCCGCTTTTGTCGTGCAGATACTGGTTGCGTTCGTCCAGTTCCGTTTTCATCTGCTGCTGCAGAAGCTGCCTGCTTCGCAGCAGCTGTTTGTTTTTGCAAATACGTCCGATGACATAGCCCAGCCCGCCGAAGAACACGATGCGGCTGAATTTGTCGGCAAGCGGCGTCATCATGCGCGAGTCTCCGCCGCCAAGCTCCGCGATAAGCACCATGTACACGAGCATTCCGGTAAGCAGCAGCCAAAGAGCGCGGATGCGCCATTGAATTTTCCGGGTATAGGTCAAATGTTTACAGGTTTTCATACACAGCGTCCTCCATGCTCTTGTTTTCCGCAAGACAGCACAATTCCTCCACGGTCACGCCGAACACCAGTGCCAGCCGGTATGCCAACATCAGCGAGGGGCTGTATTGTTCTTTTTCGATGGAGATGATCGTCCGGCTGGAAACATGCGTCCGGTCGGCAAGCTGCTGCTGCGTAAGCCCTGCGGCGGTGCGCAGCTCTTTCAGTTTTGTTTTCATGCGCTCCTCCGAATATGAAGTTTACTTCTCGTGAAGCTAACTTCATATTAACAGGCCGGAACGGTTTTGTCAATAGGGGAAGGAGGAACAGGAGGAAAAGCTGCGGGCGGCTTGGGAATATAAGGCCGGCAAAGGACATGCTTTTGTTCCGCGGCAAAAACCGGCGGGATTTTTCCCGCCGGTTTTTGCCTGTGCCGCACGGCTCAAAGATTCGTGCTCTTTTTCAGAAGTTCCGCAACCAGCGCGTCGTTGCTCGTCAGCGCAGCCAGCATCAGCTTATAGATGCCGTCTCCGTTTTCAATAAACTGCGCGCGGGCCAGTTTGGCCGTCAGCTTATCCGGAACGTAAAGGGAGAAGGAGAACACGTCGCTCTCCATATCGCGGATGCTGCATTGCACATTGTAACCCGTTCCGGAGGCCGCGGGCGTGATCTGAGCGTGATGCTGGGCCTCTTTGCGTGCAAACTGCTGCGCGGCCAGAGTGGCGCGCACGGCCGCGTCCCGTACGCTGCGGGGCACGTCGTCGGCCAGCGCTTCAGCGATGTCCGCGCCTGCGGGCAGAATAGTATAACGCCCGTTTTCCTCGCGCACGAAGCCCTGTTCCAGCAGATCCGAAAGATTGCTGGCAAGCTCAAAATAATTCACAAGCTCTTCGCCAAGCAGCGCGGTCTCCAGCTCTCCCTGGGAGAGGGGCGTGCCCGCGTGCTGGATCAGATAGCACAGCAGGATGCGTATTTCGGTGGATGTAGTGAGCCCGCCCGGCTTTACGCCGGCGGTAAAAGCGTTTCCCGCCATGGTGTCCCTCCCGGTGATATCCTTTGTGCAAGGATGCGATACTTTATTTTAATCATACCGCGCCGGGGCCGAAAAGTAAAGCGAAAGACGGCGGATAAGGCGAGGAAAAACAACGCCGCGGCAGTGAGGCAGCACTGCGCGGCAAGGCTTTCAGCCATCGAATATCGTTTCTATCACGCGGGCCGCGCCCGGCACGGAGTATATCCACCGCCCGATATGTCCGGCGTGCAGGCGGTATTCCAGCGGAAAGGCGAAGGTCTCGTCCCGCATAGCATGCAGCACCACCAGCTTGATTTTCATTTTTTCGGGAATGATGCTTTTGATATATACGCTCACCAGTTGGCCGCAGTCAAGCCCCGGAGCGGCCTCGGCCAGCCCCGCGAGATTTGGGGCGAGTTCTACGAACACACCGTAGGGCTCCACGCTGCGCACCAGGCCGACCACTGTTTCACCGGCGGCAAAGGCGGCGGCGTTTTCCAGCCAGGTGCCCAGCAGCTCTTTCATCGTCAGCACAATACGCCCTTCGGTGTCCCGGCTTTTTACGGCACACAGGATATCCTGGCCTTCGTGCACACGGTCGGCCGGGCTTTGAATACGGGACACGGACATACAGTCGATGGGAAGAAGTGCCGGGACCCCGCAGCCGATGTCGCAAAAGGCACCGAAGCTCTCCAGATGCGTCACCCGGCAGGGCAGGATGTCGCCGGGCAGAAGCAGGTCGAGATACTCGGCTTTGCAGCGCTGCTGCGCCTGTGTGCGTGAGAGCAGCGCCACAGGCGCGGCCCCCTGTTCGTCGATCTCCATGACCGTAAAGCACGCGGGCCTTCCCACGCGTGTGATCAGCGCGATGTCGCGCACCGCGCCTTCGCGCACACCGTCGGCGCATTCCTCGTAGGGCATTATGGCTTCGATCTCGCCCAGCCGGAAATGCAGACGCTTTTCGCTGTCGAAGGAGAGCGCACGGCTCTCCAGGATGTCGCCCGCAGTCATGGCGCGGCGCAGGGCGTCCAGAGTGTAGCTTGTGGGGAAGCGCTGTGCTCCCTCAGCACGATATTCCATGTTTCCAACCGTCCTTCATGCTTCCATTCGCGCGCCGGGCAAAGGGCCGTCCCGCGGGTAGAGTGTTTGGGACGGCCGGAAAGGGGCGCACTGGTAAAATATATGTGAACACAAGCGGGAATATTTGCTAAACGGGACGGTTTGATATATAATATTTAAGCACTCGGCATTCCCCAAAAATGGGCGGCCGGCGCATGGAAGTTATCTTGACGGGAGAAAACAGCATGGACGTTCAGGTGGGCGACAGCATCATCACAAAAAAACCGCATCCCTGCGGCAACAGCACTTTCGCTGTGCTGCGCGTGGGAATGGATTTCCGTATCCGCTGTACCAAATGCGGACGGGAGGTCATGGTGCCGCGCAGCAAAATTGAAAAAAACATCAAAAAAGTGGTGCGCGAGGCTTTGCCGCTCTAGCCGCGCTTTCCTTTGCCGTACAAAAGCAGTTTTGAAACAGCGATAAGAGGAGAGCGTTTTTATTATGGATATGATTACACAGCTCAGGGCTGTGCGCAACCGTTATGACGAGATCAACAATCAATTGCAGGACCCCACCGTCATCAACAACAACGAGCTGTACCGCAGCCTGATGAAAGACTATAAAAACCTGACGCCCATCGTGGAGGCCTACGACGCTTATGATGCGGCAAAAGGCGCCTTTGACGAAGCAAAGGAAATGTTGGACGAAGGTGGGCTGGACGCTGAATTCAAAGAGCTCGCGCAGGCTGAATATGAAGAAAACAAGGAAAAAATGGCGTTTCTGGAGGAACGGCTTAAGATCCTGCTGCTGCCCAAGGATGAAAATGATGACCGGAGCGTCATTGTGGAGATCCGAGGCGGCGCGGGCGGCGAAGAAGCCGCCCTGTTTGCGCACAGTCTGTTCCGCATGTATACGATGTATGCCGAAACGCGAGGCTGGAAATATGAGGTGCTGAACGCCAACGAGACAGAGCTGGGCGGTATGAAGGAAGTGAGCTTCTCCATCGAGGGAGAGGGGGCGTACAGCCGCCTTAAATTTGAAAGCGGCGTGCACCGCGTACAGCGCGTGCCGGAGACAGAGACACAGGGCCGCGTACACACCTCTACCGTAACTGTAGCCGTAATGCCCGAAGCCGAGGAGGTCGAGATCGACATCAACCCGGCTGACCTGAAGATCGACACGTTTCGTTCCTCGGGCGCGGGCGGCCAGCACATCAATAAAACTTCATCAGCGATCCGCGTCACGCATCTGCCCACGGGGATGGTCGTGGAATGTCAGGACGAGCGAAGCCAGTACAAGAATAAGGACAAGGCGCTCAAGGTGCTGCGCAGCCGTCTGCTGGCGCAAAAACAGGCCGAGCACGATTCTAAAATTGCGGCGGAACGCCGCAGCCAGGTGGGCACGGGAGACCGTTCCGAGCGTATCCGCACCTATAACTATCCTCAGGGCCGTTTGACAGACCACCGCATCGGCCTTACGCTCTACAAGCTGGATACGATCCTGAACGGCGTGCTTGATGAGGTCGTCGATGCGTTGGTAACGGCCGATCAGGCTGAAAAGCTGAAGGCTTCCACGGAGGAATGAATTTTGCATACCTGTTTGAAACAAGCCGGCGCGGCGTCTGTCGCTGAGGCCGCGCGCCTTTTGCGGGCGGGCGAGGTGGTGGGCATTCCCACCGAGACCGTGTACGGCCTTGCGGCCAACGCCCTTTCGGACGAGGCGGTGCCGAAAATATTCGCGGCCAAAGGCCGTCCACAGGATAATCCCCTCATTTCCCATATCGCATCTCTGGACATGCTGCCTATGGTGGTGCGCGAAGTGCCGGGCGCCGCTTACCGGCTGGCGGAGGCGTTTTGGCCCGGCCCGCTGACGCTCATACTGCCCCGCAGCAAAACGGTGGCGGACTCCGTGTGCGCAGGGCTGGATACGGCGTCTGTGCGTATGCCCAGCCATCCGGTGGCGCTGGCGGTCATCCGCGCAGCGGGCGTGCCGCTGGCGGCTCCCTCGGCAAACCTTTCCGGCAGCCCAAGCCCCACAACAGCGGCAGACGTGCTGGCGGATATGGAGGGCAAGATTCCTTTGATCCTGGACGGCGGCGCGTGCAGCGTGGGGGTGGAGTCTACGGTGATCTCTCTGGCAGGAGCACAGCCGGTGCTGCTGCGTCCGGGTTATATCACCAAAGAGCAGCTGGAAGATGCAATGGGCTGTGCTGTGGCGCTTTCGGACGCAGTGCTGCACAAATTGAAAGACGGGGAAAGCGCGGCTTCTCCCGGCATGAAGTATAAGCACTACGCGCCCAAGGCGGACGTAACCATCCTAAAAGGCAGCTTTGATGCATATAAAGAATATATGAAATCGCACTGCGCGGATGGTGTATATGCATTGTGCTTTACAGGGGAGGAACCGGCGTTGCCGTGCCCCTGCGTGACATACGGGCGCGCAGACAAGCCGGACGAGCAGGCGCACGCGCTGTTTTCAGCCCTGCGTGAACTGGATGCACGCGGTGCAAAAACGGTGTTTGCCCGCTGCCCGGCGCAGGAGGGCGTGGCTATGGCTGTCTACAACCGTTTGCTGCGCGCGGCGGCGTTCCGTGTGGTGGAGGTGTAGGCTGTGAAGGTGATCGCCATTACAGGGCGCTCCGGCTCCGGAAAAAGCACGGTTTCGGCCTATTATGGGTCTTTGGGATATCCTGTACTGGATGCGGACCGGACAGCACGTGAGGTGACGCGTCCCGGCGGGCCTTGCCTTGCACAGTTGTGCGATGCATTCGGTTCGGACATCCTTCTGCCGGACGGCACGCTGGACCGGGGCTGCCTGGCGGCCCGGGCCTTTGCCACACCGGAGGGCACGCGGCGGCTGACGGATATCACACATCCCGCCATTATCCGGGAATTGCTGGACGGCGTGGCTGCGGCACAAAGCACGGGCGTTCCGTTCGTGTTTGTGGACGGTGCGGTCATCGTGGGAGAGGCATTCGAGCAATACTGCGATGCTATCATCGTCGTTACCGCGCCCGAGCGGGAAGCTATTTCCCGTATCGTGCTGCGGGACGGCATTTCCAAGCAGGCGGCGCGTATGCGCCTTGCGGCACAGACGCCGGAGGACGTACTGCGTGCTGCGGCAGATTATATCATAGCGAATACGGGAGACGGGCGGCATCTGCGCGCGGCGGCGCAGGCGGTGCTGGAACGTCTGCTCGCAAAGGAGACGAATGGAACAAAAGAAAAAACATAACCGGAATATCTATATCGTGCTGGCTGTCGTGCTGTGCCTGGCGGGTGTTTTTTTCGTAAAGGACGCGGTGCACGCCGTGGAGGAAATGGCATATCCGCGCACCTATGCCGCGCTGGTGCAGCAGTATGCCGCAGAGTACGGAGTGGACGAGAATAAGGTGTATGCCATCATCCGTACTGAAAGCGGCTTCAAGCCGGAGGCGGAATCCAAGGTGGGGGCACGGGGGCTGATGCAGATCACAGACGAGACGTTCCTGTGGATCAAATCCAAGATCGCGCCCGGCGAGGAGATTACTTTCGACGATCTGTTCGACCCGGCGGTGAACATCCGCTTCGGCACATATCTGCTTGCGACCTGCCTTGCACGCTATGACGGGGATTTTTCCACTGCGGCGGCGGCGTACCACAGCGGCATGGGGCTTGTGGACAGTCTGCTGCAGAAGGCGGAATATTCTGCGGATGGAAAAACTCTTACGGCATTTCCCTATGAGCAGATGAACCTGTACGTGCATAAGGTCAATAAAAATTATCAAAAATATCTCGCGCTTTATGCGCAGGATGAAGGAGTGTAAACAATGGAAGAAAAAAAGAGCCTGGGCAAGGAATTGCAGGAAAAACTGACGTTCACACAGCCGCATATTGCGGATGAACAGCCGGACGCGGTTGCGGAGGCCGAGCGCTTCTGTGTGGACTACAAGGCGTTTCTGGACGCGGCCAAGACTGAGCGGGAGGCGGCTGCCGAGGTGGAACGCCGTGCGCTGGCGGCGGGCTATCGGCCGATGCAGCGCACGGGCGTTACATATAAAACCGGTGACAAGGTTTTTTACAACAACCGCGGCAAGGCCATGCTTCTGGCTACGCTGGGCAAGCGCCCGCTGGACGAGGGCGTGCGTTTGATGGTAGCGCACATTGATTCCCCGCGTCTTGACCTCAAACCGAATCCTTTGTACGAGGACAGCGACATCGCGCTGTTCAAGACGCATTATTACGGTGGGATTCGCAAATACCAGTGGGGAGCCACGCCGCTGTCCCTGCACGGTGTAGTGTACCGCAAGGACGGCACCAAGGTGGAAGTCCGCCTGGGCGAGGAAGCGGGAGACCCTGTGTTTTGCGTGACGGACCTGCTGCCTCACCTGGGCGCAGAGCAGAATAAACGCACGCTGGCGGACGGTCTGCGGGGCGAGGAGCTGAATATCGTGGTCGGCTCGCTGCCTTATGCGGACAAAGAGCTGAAAGAGCGCGTCAAGCTGTATACGCTGACGCTCCTGAACGAGAAATACGGCATCACCGAACGTGATTTTACCCGCGCGGAGCTGGAGGCCGTTCCGGCCGTCAAGGCGTCGGATGTGGGCTTTGACCGCAGTATGATCGGCGCGTACGGCCACGATGACCGTGTGTGCGCCTATACCGCGCTGCAGGCGGAGCTGGGTGTGAAAGAGCCGGAATACACTACGGTATGCATTCTGGCAGACAAGGAAGAAGTGGGCTCCGACGGCCCCACCGGCCTTGTGAGCGATTTTGTGTTCCATTTCCTGGGTTATCTTGCGGACGCACAGGGCGCAAACTATAAACTGATGCTCCAAAATGCAAAATGCCTGTCTGCGGATGTGAACGCGGCGTTCGACCCCACGTTCCCGGACGTGCTGGAGAAACGAAATGCCTCGTACCTGAACCGTGGTGTGGTGGTGACAAAATACACCGGTTCCCGCGGCAAATACGGCACCAATGACGCTTCCGCGGAAATGATGGCCTATGTAACAGACATTCTGGACCGGGCGGATGTGCTGTGGCAGACCGGCGAGCTTGGCAAGGTGGATTTCGGCGGCGGCGGAACCGTGGCCCAATATGTGGCGAACCGCGACATCGACGTGGTAGACATCGGCGTGCCGGTGCTTTCCATGCATTCGCCCTTTGAACTTGTCTCCAAGCTGGATGTATATATGACTTACAGAGCGTTCTCCGCCTTTGCAAACGCGTAGCGGCGAGATAAAAGCGGGACCTTCTTTTGGGAAGGTCCCGCTTTTTGCAATGTGTTTCATTTTAGCTCCCAGTCTGCGACGTGCGGCCGCAGTTCTGTCTTGTGCCGGTCAGGAGCCGTCCGCGCGCATCCGTTCATCGGGAGCGCCTTGCCGGCGCTCCCTCAGCCCCGGCGATAAGGTCCGCGCCGGCAATGGTCCGCATGCGGTGTGCTATGATGAGAACGGCTTGTTTTGTACAGAGCGGGAGAGGGTGCGGCCGAAACAGCGGATTCATTTTCCGCGTTCAGGCTGACAGCGGCTTCCTCCGGCAGGATGGGAAGACCGTTCCGCTTTTTCAAAAAGATGATGCTGGAAAAGAAAAAGGAGAAATGGTATACTTAAAAACATGAACCGCTTGAAAGACGGTGAGATTCGATAGAAATGTGAAGGAGAAAGCCATGAAATCTTCTGCAAAAGAGCATTTGAATGATTTGTCCAAGAGATATCCTGCTTTGATGTGCTGTGCGGCAGAGGTGGAAGCGGCTGCGCAGCAGATGATCGCCTGTTATCAAAACGGGGGAAAGCTTTTGGTTTGCGGCAACGGAGGCAGCGCTTCAGACAGTTTGCATATTGTGGGCGAATTGATGAAAGGGTTCGTGCTTCCCAGAAAGCTGGATGAAAATATGCAGAAGCGTTTGCGGGAAGCCTGTCCGGAAATGGCAGAGTATTGCATCGAAAACCTGCAGGGAGCACTGCCGGCTATCAGCCTTGTCAGCGAAGCAGGCCTGACGACGGCTTATGCGAATGACCAGGCGCCGGATTTGGCATTTGCACAGCAGGTGCTCGGCCAAGCAAAACCGGGAGATGTGCTTTTGGCAATTTCCACTTCCGGCAATTCGACCAACGTATTGTACGCGATCGGCATTGCCCGCGCCTTGCATGTGAAAACAATCGGTTTGACGGGGCATACCGGAGGGAAGATGGCGTCATTGTGTGACGTCTGCATCAAAGTGCCAGGCGTGGAAACGTTCAAGATCCAGGAGTACCACTTGCCGGTGTACCATGCGCTTTGTATGTGTGTGGAAGAAGAATTTTTCGGGGAATGAATGCTTTAAAGCAAGCCTTCGGAGCGGCTTGAAATTACAATTTTCAGAAACGAATAAAAACAGCAGGCACCGGAATGCATCGCATTTTTCGGTGCCTGCTGTTTTTGGGAGAATAGGATATCACAGCGCTAAGCTTTGGCACCAAGCGCGTAAATCGGCCGGAGAAAGGCCGGTGTTCAGAAGTTTTCCTTCCACAAGGGCTGCATCAGGAGAAAGGCTTTTTTTCAAAGCGGCGGCTGTTTTCCCAAATCCGCTGCCGCCGGAAGTTGCAAACAGAATGATCCTTTTCCCTGAGAAATCATAGGTTTCCAGAAACGTATTGATGATGGTCGGTGCCACATACCACCAAATCGGAAAACCGACGAAAATCGTATTATATGCGTCTATGGCGGCATTTTTATCTGCCAGTGCGGGACGAAAACCCGGGTCATTCATTTCGACGGAGCTGCGGCTTTTCTTATTTCTCCAGTCCAGATCGGCGGGCGTATAAGGGATCTGCGGACGAATCTCGTAAACATCGGCGTCCACGGCGGCCGCCAGCGCCTGCGCGGCTCGGCGGGTGGTTCCGGTGCAGGAAAAATAGGCAACCAATGTTTTGTTCATATCCATAAAGTTTTCCTCCTGTTTATATACTCGGGTGCAGTGCTGCCTCTTTTGCACGCTTCCGAAATGTGAACCACAGCCTTAACGGGGGATGAAAACTGTGATTCTGTTTTTCGAAGCGTGTCAGCATTATACAGCTTAAAGTTGACTCCAAGTCAAGTGCTTTTTTAAGGAGGGATGAAAAGGAGAGGAACGCGTAACCAAGTTTTGTATCTCTGCGGAAAGATGGAGAATCACAAAGGGGAGCGCATGAGGCTGTGTTTCTACGCATGCGCATCCTTTTGTACCGAACGAAAATATTGCTTGGGTGTCATGCCGTATTCCTGCTTGAATGCGCGGAAAAAATGATTGTATCCGCCAAATCCTCCCAGCCGGTACACCTCGGTAATGGGACGCCCCTGTTCGATATAATGACAGCACAGGTCCAGTTTGGTTTTGACGATATAGCTATGCAGGGTTTGTCCTGTCTGGCGTTTGAATTCCCGTGCAATATGGAACCGGCTGATATAGAATACCTGCTCCAGCTGCTCCAGAGTGATCTCTTCCGTGATATGGGTACGGATGTACACGAACAGCTCGTCCATCATCAGATGTTTACGGCTGCCCTGCGCGCGGTGCTGCTCCGCGTGGATACAGGCGCGCAGCACAAGGATGACGAACATCTTCAGCAAGCTCTCTTCAAACAGTGCGCTGGCAAAGCTGTCATGCTCCTGCGGCAGCGTGACCATGCGGCGTGCCAGGCTTTTGATGAGCATGGATATCTCACTGTCTGCCCGCACAGCGATGCGCCGGAAGGGCACCACGTTGAAGCTCGCCTCAAGCTGCGTTGCTTCATCAGAGAGCGCAGCCAGGGCCTCGGGGGAAAGTTGTACCCACAGCATTTCCAGAGGAAGCTTCCCGCCCGGAAAAACCATTACAGCGCCTTCTCCAGGCTTGAAGAGAAACAGATCCTCGGTGCTGCATATCCAACGCTCCGCTTCCCAGTGAAACCGCGCTGTGCCGCGTGTTACCAATACAATACTGTAATAACGCCCCGAGAACAGCTGCTTTGTACAGGCAGCATCAAAGCACATTGTTTTTACAGCATAATCCAGCATCTGCTTGCCTCCTGGTTGTAAAAAAAAGGTGGAATTCTAACTCGGTATTAAAAAAAATTGGATTAATTGTATAGTACATCAATTTTAGATAGTTTTCAATCAATTTTTGGATATGATTTTTGTGCCCTCCTTTTTATAATAGAGCCGTAAAGAAGCTTCTCCGGCCAAAAGCACCGGGGCAGAGAAAAAAGGAGGATATTATGAGACCGTTTTCCATGAGGGATAAGCTCGGCTATACTCTGGGCGATCTGGGCTGCTGCTGTACGGAGCAGTTCCGCGCAATGTACCTGTCCGTATTCTACACACTGATTTTACAGGTGAACCCGTTCCACATCGGTATCCTGATGCTGATCACAAAGATATGGGACGCTGTCAATGACCCTATCATAGGTGCGATCGTGGATTCCCGCAAGGCGACAAAGGGAGGAAAGTTCATTCCATGGATACGGGCCTTTTCGTTTCCCATGGCGGTGCTGTGCATCCTGGGCTTTGTCAATGTGAGCAATTTGGCCTATGGACTGCGCCTTGCCTACATGTTTGTTACCTATGTTCTGTATGAGGCGCTGTACACCTGTGTAAATGTGCCGTTTGGTACGCTTTCCAGCGTTATGACGGATGATGTGCGCCACCGCACAGCACTTTCCCGTTACCGCAGTTTGGGCGGTACCATTTTTATGACGGTCATCGTTATGGTTGGTCCTCTGGTACTGTATGTAGACAATAAGCCGGTGGCGGGCCGTTTTTTGATGCTGGCTTCGGTATTTGCTCTTATCGGCCTCCTGTGTCTGCAAATCACCTGTGTGTGGTGCAAAGAACGCGTAGCCGTACCGGAACGCCCGAAAGGTGAGAAGCTCAATTACCTGCACGTCATCAAGGAAATCGCCAAAAACAAGGCGCTGCTGGGCGTAATGTTTTTCAGCCTTGTGGGTATGATCGGCGCTTCCGTCGTCAACGGTCTGAACACCTATCTGTTCAAGGATTACTTCGGGAATGTTAAAATCATGGCTGTCTCCGGTGGTTTGAGCGTACTATATTCACTCATCACGTTCGCCATTACACAACCGTTGGCCGATAAACTGGGCAAAAAGGAATGGTGCTGCTGGGGCGCAGGTTTTGCGGCAGCTGTGTTCGCGCTTCTGTTCTTTTTCCCCATCCACAATCCCGTACTGTTCATCGTCATCAATGGCGTCTGCTATCTGGGTGCATCCGGTATGCAGGTGCTCATCTGGGCCATGGTGAACGATTCCATCGACTATCATGAGCTTCAGACCGGTGAGCGTAACGAAGGCATTGTATACTCTACTTATTCATTTTTTCGCAAGTTGGCCAGCGCTGTTTCCGGGAGTCTTTCCAGTTTTGTGCTGGGATTCATCGGCTACAACGTGGCTGAGGGGGCGGTGCAGACGGCTGAAGTAAGCAACGCCATCTGGAAGTCCTACACAGGCATTTATGTGCTGGGTTATGGTGTCGCGGTTGCAATTTTGTTCTTTGTCTATCCGCTGACAAAGGCAAAAACGACCGAAATGCTGGAGCAGCTGAAAGCCCGCCGTGCAGAAAAAGCGTCGGCCGTGGAAACAGACGGGGAGCAATGTCCATGAAAACATTGCAGGTATCCATGGAGAACCGGGTGGGCTGTACGCTGCGCGGCATTGTGACGCTGCCTGAGACGAACGAGCCGGTACCTTTTGTACTGAATCTGCACGGCTTTGCAGGTTCAGCATCCGGGTACAAGTATCTGCACACGCATATGGCACGCATGCTGGCAGACCACGGAGTGGGCTGCGCACGGTTCGACTTCTATGGCTGCGGAGAGAGTGACGGCGAATTTTCGGACATGACGTTCGATGGTCTGCACAGCGACGCGGCTGATCTATACGCCTGGGTGCGCGCACAGCCTTATGTGGATTCACGGCGTGTATTCCTTTCCGGGCAGAGCATGGGAGGTTATGTGGCGGCCAGCATCGCGCCGCGTCTGCGGCCGCACGGGCTGATCCTGATGTGCCCGGGCGCGGGCATGTGGTATGGCTGTGCCCGGCGGGCCGATATGGTGACGCAGAGCGGAAAAGATTATGCTGACCTGGAGGGGCTTGTTTACAAAATGGCCTTCAACTACAACATGGCGGCGCATCCGGATCCATTTGAAGAGGCAAAAGGCTACAACGGTCCTGTCATCGTCATCCGGGCAGATGATGATAAACTGGTGGATGACGAAAGCTGTAAACGTTATGCAGGGCTGTACCAGGTGGCTGAGTTTGTACGTGTTTCGGGCGGAGGCCACAATTTCGCCACCATTCCGTCCCGCACAGCCTGCGAACAGGCAATTTGGAAGTTCATTCAAGACAATTTATGAAAAATACCCCCGCAGGATCTCCTGTGGGGGACATTTGCAGGGAGGTAAACAACAATGGAAATGAAAATCATGCAGCCGATAACAGTGGGCGGAATAACGTTGAAGAACCGTATCATGTTTCCGCCGCTCACCACGGGCTATGAGGAACGGGACGGCAGCATTGGGGAACAGAGCCGCGCGTTCTATACCCGTCTGGCACAGGGCGGTGTGGGATACATCGTGCTGGGCGACGTTGCGCCCATTCGCAGTTTTTCTCCCACGCCAAAGCTGTTTGATGACAGCCAGATTGAAAGTTTCCGTTTGCTTGCAGACCGTGTGCATGCCTATGGCGCAAAGCTGGGCGTCCAGATTTTTCATCCGGAATACGACTGCGATGCGGTCAACGCGCTTTTTGCCCAAGGGAAAATGGAAGAGGTGCGTGCCCGGCTGCACCATGATATGCAGTTTTTTACTGACGAGGTGAGCGAGGAGACGCTGCTTTCCATCATCGACAAAATATGTGCATGCGCGCAGCGCGCGCAGAAGGCGGGCGTGGACGTGGTCCAGGTACATGGCGACCGTTTGGTGGGATGTCTGTGCAGCACACGCATGAACCATCGTACCGATAAATTTGGTGGCAGTTTGGAAAACCGTACCCGTTTTGCGATTATGTTGGTGCGGGCGCTCAAACGGGCGGTGCCGGAGATGGTCATTGACTACAAATTTGCCGTCGTGACGCCGGAACGCGGCAAAGGCGGCGTGGATGCGGCAGACGCTCCGAAATTTGCCCGTTGGCTGGAGGAAGCCGGCGTGGATATGCTTCATGTGGCGCAGGCCAATCATACAGGCAATATGGCGGATACCATCCCGCCTATGGGCGTACAGCCCTACGGCTTTTTTGCGGACATTGCCGGGCAGGTGAAGGAGGCTGTGTCTATTCCGGTCAGCACGGTAGGGCGCATTATCGACCCCGCTATGGCAGAGCGGATCGTAGAAAGCGAAAAGGCGGATATCATCGGTTTGGGCCGCCCGCTCCTGTGCGACCCGGATTGGCCGAACAAAGCGCAGTCAGGCTGTGCGTGCGATATCCGACGCTGCATTTCGTGCAACAAGGGATGTACGGATAACATCCAGAACCGTGCATTCCTGGCCTGCGTGCTCAATGCGGAAAACGGTTACGAGAGAACCCGTTCTATCACGCCTGCTGCAGAGAAAATAAATGTTGCGGTTGTAGGCGGCGGGCCAGCCGGTTTGGAGGCCGCGCGTGTGGCCGCTCTGCGCGGGCACAGCGTCACGCTGTTCGAACGCGCACCAGAGTTGGGCGGCCAGTTAAACATTGCCAGCGTACCGCCCCGCAAGGAAGAAATGCGCCGCGCCGTATTGGACTTGACGCATGCTGTATGCAAAGCGGGAGTCACACTGCGCCTTGGGGCTGAAGTGTCTGCGGAGGACATTTTGGACACGAAGCCGGACGCTGTGATCGTAGCTGTGGGGGCGTCCAGCTTTGCACCTCCCATCCCGGGTAAGAACGGCCCGAATGTGGCCGACGCTTGGGCCGTGTTGGCAGGCGAACAACAGGTCTATGGACGCGTGGCCGTCATTGGAGGCGGTATGGTGGGATGCGAGACCGCCGAATATCTGGCCGGACGCGGTTGTAAGGTCTCCATTGTGGAGATGATGGATAAGATTGCCGCGGGTGAGAGCACTACAATCCTTCCCACGCTGATGGAAAACTACAAGACGCTGGGCGTAGAGCAGTATCCGGGCCATACGGTGAAAGCAATCACAATGGATACACTTGTCTGTGAAGACAAAGAAGGCGGGGAAGTGCTCATCCCTTGCGACTATGTGGTAATGGCCGTGGGGGCGCGTCCTGCTGCATTCGATGCATCGGCGCTGGAAAACGCAGGCATACCCGTAGTGCGGGTGGGCGACTGTGCGGATAAGGTGGCGGACATTTCCAATGCCATCAAAACCGCATACGATGCAGCCTGTGCGCTGTAAAGAGCAGTAGTGGAATAAAGGAAACCAAATACACAATTTTAAAGGCGTATTGGCGTAAGAAAACATTCTTACGCAACACGCCAAAAAGCGACGCTTTCCGGGATAATCCCTTGGAAAGCGTCGCTTTTATAAATGTTCTTCATCGGAAAATTATTGATGAAATTGATAAAACTCAGAAGCTGTTTTTGCGTGTTTGACAAGATAGTTGTATTGCATATAACTATAGTCCCGGATCAACGGCAGGTCGGCCGCTGCAGCAGCGTTGATATAATTCCCATCCCGGTCCAGAACTCCCGCTACGGAAATGACCGGATATTCTGTATAAAGCGTCCGCAGCATTTTTTGCAGGCCCGTCATCGGAAGATCCGCTGTTTCCAATAAATAGGAGAAAAGATAATTGCTGCTCATTGTGACTTCTGATGTGCTCTTATCCAAGCCGAGGTCATAATTGGCCCAGAGAATGAAAGGAGTAGTATAAAGTGCAAAAATATCATTTTCCGGAAGTGTAGCATTTAAAAATTCTTCTTCAACGGCCGGAAGATGATCACCAAACATCAGGATGATTGTCGGTTCCGGCTGTGCGCGGAAGTAATTCACAAGTTCAGCGAATGCGGCGTCGGTCTTTTGCAAAAGCCGCAGGTATTCCTGTGCGCAGGGATAGGAACCGGCCGGAGAAAGGATTTCCAACTGGCTGTTGACAGTGAGTCCTGTATCATAACCACCGTGGTTCTGTGCTGTAACGCAGAACAGATACTGTGGCCCGTTTCCAGAATCAAGCATATGGACCAGTTCTTTATAGCTGGCGGCATCCGTGGGAAGTCCGCGGAATATTTCTACATCCTCAACGTCCTCAAGTGAGATAAAATCCTCGAAGCCAAGACGGGGGAATCCGCTGGAACGGTCCCAGTTGGCGGCAGGCATCAGGTGTTGTGCGCGGGACTGATATCCCAGCTGCTTCATATTCTCCGCGCTGGAGGCCATGCCTGGATAGGTATAGAACCCATACGGGTTCGAAGAAAGTCCAAAAAAGTAGCTGGCGCCGGTGAGCGCTTCAAATTCGCTGCAGGAGGTGCCCGCTCCAACTACAGGGACGACAGTATTCCCATAAACAGCCTCTCCGCTCCCGGCGAGACTGTCAATGAAAGGAGTCACGGGCTCGGAGGTGTCCAATTGGCCGGCACGTGTAAAATCAGCCCAAGATTCGTTCATAATAAAGATAATATTCGGCCCCGAAGCATCGCCGGACAGGTCGCTGGGATATTGCTGCGCGATCTGTTTTACTTTCTGTGTGCTGTAGCCCTGCGGCTCGGACGGGCGGGAAAAGCTGTACATCGCGGTGAAATTTACAAGGAACCCATTGCAGGCCTGAGTTGTTTCAGGATCCCACATAGCGGGCTCGAGACCATTTCGAAGAAAGAAATCGCGCGAGCGAAGAGGCTGCACACCCAGAAAGCTGACAGACAGGCAGAGCGCGCCTGCGAGTAAGCGCTTTTTGGAAAGCCCGCGCCGGTAATACCGCACGCGCAGCAGAGTGAAGCTGGAAACAATATCCAGCCAGAGGATGAAAAGGGAGATAATAACGGGGAAAGAAAGCTCCAGCCGGTAATTGTCCAGAACATTGATGGCAGTACCCACAGCAAGAAGGTCTGCAGGTGTAAGAATGGAATGCCGCAGCAGATAGGTATAATGGTTGGCAAGTGCCAAAACGATCACAATAGTGGAACTGGCAGCAGCCGCGAATGAAAGACGGGTGCTGACGGCAAAGAAAAAGCAGCACAAAAGACCCCAGATAAAGCAGGACAGGATAAAAGGAAGCGGAGGCAGCGTATAGATATGCGCCTCCTGCAAAAGCTGTACAGCCTCAAGGCTGCTCAGCATAACGGCACCGCCAACGGCAAGATAACTCAGGATGCGCAGCGCGCGGTTTTTCAGCGTGACTTCCAGCAGCAGCAACAGTATGCTTCCCAGAGCGCAGGCCAGCAGGTAGGCGAAATAGGTTCGGTGGAGCTGCACGCCGTGTACATAAAAATCAAGAGAAATCTCATCAAACGGCGTTGAGGTGTGTATGATGCAGTCCGCTCCAGCCGCGTCGAGCAGAGCCAAAGGAGAGAAATCCTCCGAGGGAGCCCGGCTGCTGAGGACCAAACGGTATTCAGTCCCCGGCTTAAGTCGCGTCGGCGGTTTCAGCTTTGCACCAGTACTGGAGAAAAGTTCCGTGACGGGCAACGCTGTTTGTAAAATTAGGTTGCCGTTGGCATCGTATAAAAGAATATACAATTCGCCATTGCTCAACGGGTACAAGGAGGTTAAGCGGACATTCAGCGCTTGCGGATGACGAATCAAGGCGGAAAACCGCTGTGATATTAAGATCATTTCCTCATGAGTCATATCGGGGTGTGCGCTTAAGACCGTGTCCCAGGAGGCGGCTTCGTTCGCTGTATAGGTGGAGGCGTATGCTCCTATTTGGATGGGGTCGGCTGGGAAGAAAAGCTGAGGTAGCAGGCAAAGAAAAAGGATGCATATTAAAATTGCTACGGCAATTCGGAATTTATTATGCGTAAATTGGATGCCCAATTCAATCGTCCTCTCGCGTTGAAATGCTGTTCCTAATAATATATCAAAATAAATTACGAAAAACCAGATGGAAACGTCACAATTGTTATAAAATATTTTACAAGTAAGAAGTTCGAAAAAGTGACCGACTCATGAGCAGAAAAGTGGCTCGGTCGGCTCTTATGTGGTTTTTGTAGCGCATAAAAGAGGGGCATCTGAAGGAAAAACGAAAATTGCAGAAATTCGAGACAAGCGAAGAATTATATGTTATAATTAATATTATTTGTAATAAACAATTAAAGCTGATTTGCTATAAAACTGGAGGTATTTTCAGTGAAGGTTATGAGTGTTTTTGGTACACGGCCGGAGGCAATCAAAATGTGCCCTTTGGTAAAAGAATTGGAGGCAAATTCTAATATTGAAAGCATCGTTTGCCTGACAGGCCAGCATCGTGAGATGCTGCAGCAGGTGATTGACATTTTTGATACAAAAGTTGACTATAATTTGGACATCATGCGGCCGCGTCAGACGCTGACCACCATCACTGCGGATGTTTTGATGAAGCTGGAAGAGGTTCTTAAGAAGGTTCAGCCGGATATTGTTTTGGTGCACGGCGATACAACAACTTCTTTTGTGGCTGCTTTGGCTGCGTTTTATCAGCAGATTCCGGTAGGTCATGTGGAAGCGGGTTTGCGTACATTTGATAAGTATTCTCCTTTCCCCGAAGAGATGAACCGATGCCTTACGGGTCGTATTGCGGAACTGCACTTTTCTCCTACGGAAAACAACCGCCGCAATTTGGAACGCGAAGCAGTTGTAAAGAACGTATTTGTGACAGGGAACACTGTCATCGATGCCTTTAAAACAACGGTTCGCAAAGATTATCAATACAAAAATGAGCAGCTGCGCAATGAGAATATGGAAGGCCGCCGCGTTGTGCTCGTAACGGCGCATCGCCGCGAAAATCTGGGTGAACCGCTGGAGAATATCTGCCGCGCCATTCGCGAATTGTCTCAGGAATTTCCGGATCTGTTGTTCATTTATCCGATGCATTTGAATCCTGCGGTACGCGAAACCGCACGTGGTATCCTTGGCGACTGCGCAGGTGTACGGTTGATTGAGCCGCTTGACGTTGAGGACATGCACAATTTGATGAGCCGTAGCTTTTTGGTTATGACGGATTCGGGCGGCCTGCAGGAAGAAGCGCCGGCTTGCGGTGTTCCTGTTTTAGTTCTGCGCACAGAGACAGAACGTCCGGAAGCTGTTGAAGCGGGAACAGTGAAAGTGGTCGGCGTAAAGACGAGTGACATTGTGCAGGAAGCCGAAAAACTGATTACAAGCGAAGAAGATTACCAGAAGATGGCTCACGCCGTAAACCCCTATGGGGATGGACATGCGTCGGAGCGCATTGCAAAACATCTTTTGGATTGGTACAGCGAGAAAATGTCCTGATCGCTTTTGTCCGGAAGGAGAGAATGCATTGCGAAACCGCGATGAGATGCTGCATGCACGTATCGCTCAAATGGAGGATACAGTCGCGCAGATGGAGGAGATGGCGAGAGCTGCAGGACGCAACCGTTCGTCGCACATGGCGGAATTGTTGTCCCGTATTCCGCGGCAGCTGTTTGCCGGAAAATGCGAGCGTCAGTCGTTGCTGCGATTTATGCGGGGCGGTGAGCCGGATGTCCGTTTTCAGCCGCTTGTCGGATTGGAACAAAAGGCAGAGACCATTCGGTGTGAGCTGATGTGTTTTCGTCGGTATGACGTGCCGGAAAAGTCGGATGTTACGGTGTTGTTTCTCGGAACAATCGATTTTGATTTTCTGATTCAGCGGCCGCAGCATCTGGCAAACGGATGCGCCGCAAACGGAAAAGCGGTGTTTTATTTCAATGCGGAGTTTGGCGCGCGGCATCCGGACCGAGAGGAAATTGTCCGTGTCGGAAGTGTCAATGTAATCACTTTGCAAAACACCTATAAAACACCGACGATTTATCAGGCTGCGCAGGCGCAGGCCTATCCGCAACTTGTAGAAGATGTCCTCGGTACCGTGCAGAAAATTTTAGTATGGCAGAAAAACGATTGCTTGCAAGTAATAATTCAGCATCCGCTTTGGCAACCGGTTGCCGAGATGTTGCAGCAGGAGTTTGATGCACGCATCATTGCGGATTATTTGGACGATTTCGCGGATTTTGATCATGCGGACAAGGAGAATGTGCGCGACATGGCTGTGCGCATGCTGCAAAACGCGGATTTGACTTTGGCGACTTCTGCGTATTTAGCAGAAAAGGCGCGGCAGAGTGGTTCGCGCAAGGTTGAGCTTTTGCGCAACGGTACAGATTGCGCACATTTTGCTTGTGCGGAAAAGCAGGAAAAAGGTGTACAGAAACCCTGGATCGTAGGGTATTACGGTGTGCTGTCTACCTGGTTTGACTGCGGAAAGATTGAAGCGCTAAGCCGAAGCGACTTGGACATTTGTATCCGCTTGGTCGGGGTGTCGGATGAGACGGTGCGGCGCAGATTGCAGCAGCTTGCAAAGGTAGAGTTGTGGGATGCTGTTCCGTATGACAAGTTGCCGGAAGTGTTGCGGGATTTTGATGTTTGTCTGATTCCGTTTGACGCTTCCACGGATTTGATCAAAGCGACAAATCCGGTGAAGTTCTACGAATATCTCAGCGCCGGGAAAAAGGTTGTTGCAACTGAAATTCCGGAACTGATGCCCTATAACGGAAAGTATGTATATTGCGAGAATGACGATGCCGCTTTTGTAGAAAAGGTACGCGCGTGTCTTGCACAAACGGATGGTTTGGCAAGCAAAGAACAGTGTAAAGCTTTTGCCCGTGAGAATGACTGGTCGGCAAGAGTGCGCCAGCTGGAAGAACTGATGGATATTTTTTAAAATAAGCCGTAATGAAAATACGGCCGATTGTTTTTGATGCAGACTGATGAATGGCAGGGAGGGCTTTTATGAAAATCAAAGCGTTGGTAGCGGTTCGTTCCGGTTCAACACGTGTAGTGAATAAAAATTTGAAGCCGTTTGCCGGCAGCAATCTTTTGAGCTTGAAATTGCAGCAGCTGAAAAGAATTCCAAGTCTGGATGGCATTGTTGTGAATTCAAATGATGATACGATGCTGGAAATCGCCAGAGAGAACGGTTGCGAAGCGGTTAAACGAGACAAATACTATGCAACGAATTCGGTTTCCATGAGCGACGTCTATAAAAATATGGCGGAAAACATCGACACGGATGTAATTGCGTATATCAATGTTACAAATCCGCTGTTAAAGGATGAGACCATCGTCGCTGCCATAGAAAAATACAAAACATTCCGTGGCAAGTATGATTCCTTGAATTCTGCACATTTGATCAAAGAGTTTTTGTTCAAGGATAATTTGCCAATCAACTATGATCTGCGCCATCAGCCGAGAAGTCAGGATCTTCCGGATATCGCTGCGCTGAATTTTGCGATAAACATTATTGAGCGTGGCGTAATGATTGAAAATAAAAATGTTGTTGGCGTAAAACCATATATTTATGTAATCGATGAAGTGGAGGCAACGGATATTGATACTCCGCTGGACTTTGATTTTGCTGAGTTTGTATATCGCAGACAGCATCAGGGGTAACCGCCGGCGAAAGCCGGATTTTAAGCAGCCATGTGAATTTTGTTGTTTAGGATTGGAGTAACAATGAAAAAAGTTCTTGTTTTTTCGTGTACGGTACAAGGCTTGAAAAAGCTTTCTCCGATTGTGAAAAAGCTTGCTTCGGTAGACGGAATTCTCCTGAAGCTTGTAGTCTGCGGCAGATTGGAAGTGGAATACTGCAAGGCGGAAGGCATTGCGTATCATCGTGTGGATGAGTATTCTTCACTGACAAGAATGGCAGATTGGGATACCGACCTTGCCATTGATGCACTGCAGTATCTTTTGGATCAGGAAACACCGGATCTGCTTCTCACGATTGACAGCGGCGGATTCATGGAATCAATGTTTCACTATTGCAAAAAAAAGAATATCCTAACACTGGCGCTTCAGCATGCACCTTTGGCGCATCGGCTGCGGGAAGCTCCGGCAGAAGCAGGCTGCTATTTATATTGGGGAAACTATTTTGCCAAACAGCTGCACTTGTTGTTGCAGGTGCCGATGGATAATATTGTTGTTACCGGAAGTGCGCAGTTTGATCAAACAATTTTACAGCAGACAGACCGTGCCGAACTTGCGCAGATGGCCGGACTGGATATTGATAAAAAATGGTTCGTATTTTGCGGCCAATGCCCAAAAGATATTCCGCTGCAGTATGACCCGAGGATAGCTGTTCGAAAAGCCGGAGCAGAATTGCAGAAATATCCGGACATTCAGTTTGTCTATAAACCGCATCCGGGTGAGATGCCGGATGCGCTGCAAGAATTGGAAAGCGAGATCCCGAATCTGCATTTGGTGCGTAATGTGGACACGGTTACGCTGCTGCATCAGGCTGCTGCTGTGATGACATTTTATTCTACGGTTGCGATTGACGCGGCTTTGCTCGGAAAACCGATTTTGCTGTTTAATCGGCAGGATCTGATGCATACTGTGATGCCGCTGTATGATATGGGTGCCGCATTGTGCTGCACCAGCGAACAACAGATTCAGGAAGAAGTTTGTAATTTGGTCACGTTTGACGTTCCGGAAGAGATTCATCAAATGGTGATTCAAGAATTGAACGGCGGAAGCAAGGGGCAGGCAATTGAAAAAATTGTCCATGAGTGTTTGATTCGGTTGTGAAGTTGGAGGAAGTAATTTGATTTCGCTTGTTATTATTTGTAATGATAAAAAAGAGTATCTGCATCTGCTGCAAGATAGTTTGGCACAAGGCGATGGCGTTTTGAGTGAAGTGATTCTGGTTACTTCGGAAAGCCAGGAATCGGTTCCGTTCCTTTGGCAGGGAAAACAGGTAAACGTTTATCCTTCCGCGGGAAATTTGCCTGCAATGTACAATCTGGGAATGAAGCAAGCACAGGGAGAGTATGTGCTGTTCTGCAAGGCTGATGCGACACTTGATTCTGAGTTTTTTGTAAACCTGAAGAAAGAACTGCCTTTGCATGAAGATTGCTACATCTTCACACAGGAAAGCGCAGGCTGCGCGGGCGAAAATACACTGGGCTGGGATTATCAGACAGATTCGCTGTATTATATCGCGGGTTCTTTCAGCGAGAGCAGAAAAAAGCGCGGTTACAATAAGATTTCTATTTCTGAAGGATGCTGGCTTGTAAAGCGTGAGGTCGGCTTTTTTGATGAGCGCTTCAATCTTGCGCTGTTTGAACATGCGGCAGTGCTGTCCAATCACTGTTCTTTGAAAAAAATCCCTGCGTGCAAAGTCTACTACCGCAATATTGAATATATGGACAAAATTGCTTTTACGGGCAAAGATCTGGAATTGTTTGAGAAGAATTATCCGGATGAGACGAACACCATGCGGCATGAAGGAATTTTATGGGTAAATGAACTGCTGCAGTCAACCGAGAACCGGCTGAAAGGAACGGAAATTGAACGGGACAATAAAATCGGACACGTAGATCAGCTGCTGAGCGAAAAGCAGCAGGAGTGCGAAAAGAACGCGCAGAAGGAAAAAGAAAACGAAATTCTGCGCCAAAATAACGATTTGTTGCAGGAAAAGAATCAAGAGCTGAAGGAAGAGACGGAAAAACTGCAGGCGCTTATCGACGCGTGCGAACAGGAGAATAATGCAAAACAGGAAAAACTGAAAGCGGCCGACGCTTTGCTGCAAAAACAACAAAAACACATGGATGCCTTGACGGTGCTTGCGGAAAAAACTCTTCGGGAATATGCGGCACAGCAGCAGCAGGCAGCGGCGTTTATGGTGCAGGGAACACAGTACTGTGAACAGATGCTGAATTCCAGCTTCTTTAAGCTGCTTCATTTTTGGAGCCGCCTGAAATGTCAGCTGCTGTTTGGGAATGTTACGGAAAAAATTCATTTTCTGCGCTGGTTGCTGCATCGTCCGGATGAAATGGCGGACAGAAGATTCCAGCCGCTTAACAGTGTTTATCATACACTGCAGGCTGCGCTGGCTGTTCCGAGCATACAGCCGTTCAGTCTTGAAGAACGATTGGCGAAAGAAAAGCAGATGGAAGAGGCCGGTGTTTTAAAAAACATAGGCTTCCTGGAAAGTGCATTTTTGGAATATATCCGTAATGATCGGACGCGTTTTTCTGCGATTGCAGATCAATTCTGTGAGACCAACGTAAGCCGGGAAATCGTGCGCCAGATTCGCACGGTTCCGGCAAAGGGTGTTTTGGCATCGCCTTGCGTGGAGGATCGCAGGGCAATAGATGATGCATATTTTCTGTTTGATAAAATGGCAAAAGCCGGGTGGCTGTGTCTGTTGGCGAGCAATGATGTAACTTGTGTACAGCAAGTTTCCGAGCGTTTGCTGCTTGTGCCGCAGACGGAATTGCTGCGTGCGCTTCAGATTGAGCCCGCGGTGTTGTTGTTGGGATGGGCCGGAAATGTTGCGTTTGCGGATGCTGTTCCGGAAAAGAAAATCTGGTATCATCTCTCCGGCGATTCCAACCGCGCAACACTGTATGACACGGTGTATGAGCAGGTACATGGAGCGCTGTTGGAGCGTGCAACTTTCGTTACGTGCGGAGATAAAAAACTTTTGTCCCAGCTTGAGAATCGGGCAGACGCGACAGAAGTATCGGCTTCTACATCCGGCGAAACACTCGGAAAATTGCTTTCCAGCAATGGAGCTGTCAAACTGCCTGCTTCCTATCAGAAGCATGACGTGATCATTTTGTCGGTGATCGACTATGATTTCCGCTTCCAGCGTCCGCAGCATTTTGCCGTTCGCTTTGCCGAGAATGGTCACCGAGTGTTTTATATCAACGCGAACTCCCATCGTCCCGCGTCTGTACACAAACAGAGCGAAAATCTGTATATTGTAGATTTCTTTAATTCGGATGCAACGGCAATTTACGGAACAGATTGGTCTGAAAATCCGGAAAGCATTCAGGCAGCCTTGAAAGAACTGCTCTGGAAGTATGGCATTCGGGACGCCATTACGATCGTCGATTATCCGAACTGGGTAAATGCCGCCGTTTATTTGCGGGAAGAGTTCGGGTTTAAAATGGTCGTCGATTACATGGATGATTATACCGGTTTCCTGACACCGGCAGAGAAAAATGTCGGCGAAAACTGCATTAAACTTTTGAAAACATGCGATCTGGTAATTCCGTCTTCTCAATTTTTGGCGGATATCGCTGCAAAGTATTTTACAGGCCCGATCGGCATTGTGCGCAACGGAACAGAGTATGACCATTTCCATGAAGCGTTCGGCGCAAATGCGAAAAAAGAACGAAAAATCGTAGGTTATTACGGCGCAGTTGCGCACTGGTTCGATGCCGAAAAGATCGTCTATTTGGCCAAACATCTGCCTGAATGCGATTTCGTGATCGTGGGTGCCGTTACGGAGTGGGAAGATGTGCTCCAGTCGCAGAGCAACATTAAGCTTTTGGGAGAACAGCCGTATTCGGAACTGCCGTCGTACCTGAAGACGTTTGATGTTTGCCTCATTCCGTTTGACACTTCAACGGATTTGATCAAGGCGACCAATCCGGTCAAGTTTTATGAATATCTCAGCGCAGGAAAAAAAGTTGTTGCAACGGAGATTCCGGAGCTGATGCCGTTCCGGGATCGGTACGTGTATATGGCCAATGATGACGAGACATTCCTGCAATATGTAACGGCTTGTTTGAACGGCACAGATACATTGGCCGGCCCGGAAGAGTGTGCTGCATTTGCACGGGAAAACGATTGGCAGCATCGCTATGAGGCCTTTGCCGATATGATGCGGACAGCTGTTCCGAAAATCAGCGTTATCGTTTTGACCTACAACAATTTGAAGCTGAATAAGCTGTGCACCGAAACGATTCTCAGCAAAACGGCATATCCGAACTATGAACTGATCCTTGTGGACAACGCTTCTGTTGACGGGACAAGAGATTGGCTCAAGGAACTGGATGCTCAGAATATCGAGAATGTCACAGTGATTCTGAACGAGGACAATCTTGGCTTTGCGGGCGGCAACAATGTCGGCATTCAGGCCGCAAGCGGAGATTATATCGTGCTTTTGAATAACGATACAGTTCCCACGCGTGGCTGGCTTACAGCAATGGCGAAGCATCTGCAGAACGACAGCCATCTCGGAATGTGCGGCCCTGTCACAAACTCCATTGGAAATGAGGCAAAAGTGGCAGTGGAGTATCACGATTTGGACGGCCTTGAGCAGTTTGCCTATCGTTACACATGGGCACATAACGGCCAAGAGTTTCGCAATGTGAAGGCGCTGGCGCTGTTCTGTACGATGATCCGCAAATCCGTCATTCAGCAATGCGGAATGCTGGATGACGGATACAAGGTCGGTATGTTCGAAGACGACGATTACAGCGAAGCAGTGCGCGCTGCAGGATGGGGAATGGCAATCGTTGATGATGCGTTTGTCCACCATCAGGATGGCGCAACCTTTAAAAAGCTTGACAAGAAAAAGTATGAAACAGTTTTTAAAGTGAATTTGAAGCGCTTTGAGGAAAAATGGAACAAAAAATGGGAAATGCATTCATACCGTCCCGGCATGACGACCGAGCAGAATAAAGATTGTCTGCTTGAAATTTGATTTTCTCAAGGCACGATGAAAGGACGTACAGTTAAATTATGGCAAAAATTCAAAGAAAAGGGGAAATGATTTTTTGGCTGATGGTGTTTGGTGCAATATTGCTGCATCATCAGTCGGTATTCTTCTATTTTGATGATTATGCCTATGCAACACTCTCGTATTCTGTTGCAGTGCCGGGTGTAACGGGAACAAATTATGGTTTGCTGGATATTTTATCATTTTGCATCTTGCATTGGTGGCAATGGGGCGGCAGAGTTTTGTTCTATTTCTTTTATATTTTGGCGTCTCATATTGGCCTGTGGATGATTCGGTTGGTACAGTCTGTTGTGATTACATTGATTTTGTATTACAGCAGCCAGCTGGCGCAAAAAGCTGAGAATACACTTGCCAAAATAGTCAGTGTCGGTATACCGGTAATTAGCTTTCTGTTGATTCAGCAGCCGGTGCATCAGGACGGAACCTATTGGTTTGCCGCTGCGGCAGGATATGTGTGGCCGTTTGTGGTTTTATTTCCAACTGTGAAATGTTACAGTTCTCACTTGTCAGGATTTTCAGCACGGCAAAAAGTTTTGCTGTTGTTGGGGGCGTTTTGCGCAGGATTTTCACAGGAACAGACAGCCCTTGTAACATGTATTGCAATCGGTGCAGTTTCTGTAGAAAAGATGATTCGGCAGCACAAGGTTTTCTGGTTTGATTTCGCGATGATCATTTCTTCCGGGTTAGGCGCAGCGATGGTTTTGCTTGCACCGGGAAATCAAAAGCGGAATGAACTGGTGCATGGTGTGGTAGATCCTGCATATAATTTGCCCTTTTGGATGCGGTACTTTTTTTCGGAGAACACATTCCTTTTTATGAGCATACTGGCGATTGCTTTTGGCGGTATGTCGTATATCTTGGTGTGCAGAAGCCAAAAGAAGTGGCTGAAAGGTTTTTGGAGTATCTGTTGTGTGCTGTGGACGGGCAGTGCAGTGGTTATGCTGGTTACGCAGAAGGGGCTGTTTGATTTATTCAATCAGGCTTTAGGGCTTAATGAGCTTGCATGCGATATTATTTTGGGCCTGCTGATGGTTTGGATGGTTATAACCTCGGTGATGTTTTACTTCTTTGCCGAAAATCGGGCGATTCTGTTTCTTTTTCTGGGAGGTGGAGCCTGCGCGATTGCAATGCTGTTTTCTCCTACGCTTCCGCTCCGTTTGGTGCTTCCGTTCTTTATATCAGCAATTCCGTTGATTACAAATGTTTTTACTTGCGCTATGAGTGAAATGCCGTCTGTCAAAAAAATTGTAGTCGGTATTGCGTGTGTGTTTTTCGTTGCTGGTTCGATCAATGCATTGAATATTTTTCAGGGCTACCGCAGCAACGCGATTGTATTGCGGGAAAACGATCAAACCATGCGCCAGACGGCGCAAATATATAAGGAGACCAATCAGCTGGAAGGTGCAATTGTTTTGAAAAATGTGCCCAATGAAGCGTATGCAGGATGTTTGCCTTCGGAAGAGGGGACAGAATGGTATCTTTCGTATTATGGGCTGCCTGAAAATACAGAATTGGTGTTTCGCTGAGGTGTAGTTAAAATGAGTTTAATTTCCATCGTTGTTCCTTGTTATAACGAAGAAGAGTCCCTGCCGCTGTTCTATCAGGCGATACTTGAAATGAAATCAAGTTTGCCCGAAGTGGATTTCGAATTTATTTTTGTCAATGACGGCTCAAAAGATAATACTTTGAAAATTATGCGGTCATTGGCACAGCAAGACGCAAACGTTCATTATGTTTCTTTTTCCCGGAATTTCGGGAAAGAAGCGGCACTCCTTGCAGGGTTAGCCCATGCGCAAGGCGACTATGTTGCGGTTATGGATGCAGATTTGCAGGATCCCCCGGCGTTGCTCCCCGAAATGTATGAAACACTGCAGACAAAAATGTATGACTGTGTGGCGACGAGACGAGTAACACGTGAAGGAGAGCCTCCGATTCGCTCTTTTTTTGCTCGGATGTTTTACAAACTGATCAATAAAATCAGCAAAACAGAAATTGTGGATGGTGCGCGCGATTTTCGTTTGATGACACGTCAAATGGTAAATGCAATTTTGTCTGTTCAGGAATACAACCGATTTTCGAAAGGCATTTTCGGTTGGGTGGGATTCCGTACAAAATGGCTTGAATATAAGAATATTGAACGCGCCGCAGGACAAACCAAATGGTCCTTTTGGAAGTTGTTTGTATACTCTTTGGATGGGATTACCGCTTTCTCGACTGTTCCACTAAGTGTTGCAGCCGTGATGGGGCTGCTGTTCTGCTTTTTGGCGTTTGCCATGCTCATTTTTGTGTTTGTCAGAGCTTTGATCTGGGGAGATCCGGTAGGTGGTTGGCCCAGCCTTGTGTGCATTATACTTTTTGTTGGCGGTATACAGCTTTTCTGTACAGGGATTTTAGGTCAATATCTTGCGAAAACATATCTCGAAGTAAAGCGGCGTCCTCAGTACATCATTCAGGAAACAGAAAAAGATTATTTAGATAAACCAGAGTGATTCGTCTGAAGTTGTAAAATATTTACATACCCTGCAGAAATATTGAACTTCGATACAAGTGAATGGTATCATGAAGTAAAGGATGAATGATAAGGGAGGTCGTTGAAATGAAGTGGAAGAACTTGCTTGCCTTTCCTTTAACGCTTGGACTGGTAAGCATATTATCGGTTTCCGTGTTGGCTTTGGATACCTCCATTTCCGATGTTGCATTGGAAAGCAATTCAGATACACAGCCGGTAGCGGTAATCGATATATCGGAAAGTCAATCAAACTCGTTGACAGAAGGTACTGTTGAGCAAAATGCCCCGTCAGAAACTCTGGGCGGGGAGGCAGACCAAGAGAAACCGGAAGGCAATGTTCCGCCGGAAGCACCGGACGGAGAGGTTGAACAAGAGAAGCCGGAAGAAAATGTCCCGTCGGAAACTCCGGACGGAGAGATTGACCAGGAGAAGTCGGAAGAAAATGTCCCGTCGGAAACTCCGGACGGAGAGATTGACCAGGAGAAACCGGAAGAAAATGTTCTGCCAGAAACATCGGACGAAGAGATTGAACAAGAGAAGCCGGAAGAAAATGTCCCGTCGGAAACTCCGAATGGAGAGTCAGGTGTAGACGTGATTCCCGAAGAGAATCCATCGCAGATGCTCCCTGATGCAAATGCACCGCAGGAAAATGCGATAGTTCCTGATGGTTGGCAACAAGTGAATGGTAACTGGTATTACTATCGGAATGGAGAGGCTTTGAAAGGAAGTCAAACTGTACCGATTGATAAAACCAATACAGATCTCGGCGCAACAGATTGGTACTTTTTCGATGAAACCGGCGCGATGAAGACTGGCCCGGTTCCGATGTTCGGCGGTTATCAAGCATATCAGGATGATGGCCGCTTGCTCCATAACGGTTGGGCACAGATTGGCGGAAAATACTATTATGCACAGCCGAACCAGCAGCTGAGTCTGGGCAGTGTAAGTGTGCCGGTGCGTGAAGATGCCAGTATAAAGGATTGGTATTACATTACTTTGGATGGCGGTATGCAGACCGGCCCGGTTTCGTTGTATGGCGGATATCAATGTTATTACGAGTCTGGCCGGCTTGTATACGGCGGTTGGGTTACGGTAGGCGGTAAAACGTATTATGTCGACTCGATTAATCAGCAACTGAGCTTAGGCAGTGTGAGTGTTCCGGTTCGTGAAGATACCAGCATTAATGACTGGTATTATATTACTCTGGATGGCGGCATGCAGACCGGTCCGATTCCGATGTTTG